>Ga0208689_1000054_pt1 | contig 124765 bp, 120 predicted proteins | sample June2015DPH_8_15_FD_184700 | JGI IMG/M metagenome (GOLD analysis project Ga0208689, IMG submission 184700) | Peatland microbial communities from SPRUCE experiment site at the Marcell Experimental Forest, Minnesota, USA - June2015DPH_8_150... | ecosystem: Environmental > Terrestrial > Soil >... | reverse complement strand
ATTCTGAGCGTCTCCCTGTTCGAGAAAATCCCCTTGATTCAAGTGCTTACGCAAACCGCTCTGAAACCCGAGGCACCCGATGTCGCTAAACAATTGCAAATGTTCACCTTTTAACCGGACACTACTGATAAATGATTACTGATAACTGACTACTAAATCAACGGGCGCAACTTCGCGGTCCACACCGCGAAGCCTTCCATCGCTACGGCTTCGACGCCGGCGTCGCGCAGGGTTTCGCGGACGAAGCGGTGACGTTCGTTTTCGGCGAGCAAGGCAACATCGGTGACGGCGGTAAACTCACTGGACTTCACCTTGTCGCGGATGCGGTCCACGGTGTAGGCGAGGAGTTTGGCATCGGCGGGCGCGCGTGAAACGCTGAGCGCCTGCACGAAACCCCGCGTGCCGTTGCGGCGGTAGCCGTAGTCAAGACGCATGGGATCGCCCGGGAAGGTGAACTCCTCCGCGCGCACACCCTTCTGCATGCGTTCCCACAAGTGTGCTTGTTTCAGTACCTGTGCGCAGTAAGAGCGAATCACGCCGCGGCTGCCCGGCGCGCCCACGCGCGTGGCGGAGCGCGCCGGGGCCACGTGATCGGCATAGAGGCGCTCGGTTTCCGCATCCAGATCGCCGGCGTAGACGCCCTTTTGCGGGGCGAGCTGCAGTGCGTTCGAGAGCGTGTCGTCCCACTTTCCCAAAAGGTGCAACCAGGCGGCCTGCCCGTTTCCCGCGCCAGGCGCTTGGTCTGTTTCCTGGCCGTTGCTGGGGAACAGTTCGGCGGCGCCGGCAAAGCGGTTTTCCAGGTCATCACGCAAGGCCCGCAGGAGTTCTTCATCGGCCTGGGGGTGGAGCCGGCGCACGCGCGCGTATTCTTCGGGCTCTTCGATCAGGCGCAAGCGGCGCTCGCCGGTTTGCGGATCGAAGACCAGCACACCGATATTGACCCACTCGTCGCGCACCAGATTGGGAGTGTAGCGGAGCACGCGATAGGCGCAGGCCCGGTCGTTCGCTCTTGCCTCGTTTGTCTCTGTGATCATCGTATTTCTCCAAATCGCGTGACTCGTGTTTCGTAATTCGTGACTCGTGAAAACCCCAGACCGGCTGCCGGTGATGTTCTTTCACGAGTCACGGACCCAGTATGGAAAAGGCTGCCGGCTGGAAGATTTAGCGGACAGCAGAAGCTCCGGCACACGCGTCCTTCTGCGCTGCAACTGCTCCAACAGCCGCAGGACGGCGTCATAATCGTCCGCATACCACTCCGGCGGAATTTCCCCGGCCAATTCGGCAAGCACGCGTTCGGTGATGCGATGTTCGAGGCGCTCGAGCCAGGGGCCAAAGGATTCCATGCCGGTCACGCTTTCATAGACGCGGTTGCGCGCGTACAAGCCGCGCAGGGGCGCATCCGGAAAATTCCACTCCCCGGCGTTGAAGCAGAAGCCCTGGTCGATCATCAGCGTGCGATAAGGAAGCGGACTATTGCCGGGCGCGCGTGGATGATCTCCCGGCGCCGCGGTAGATGCCGAGCTCTTCTCCTCAAAAAACAGGGTCTGGCGTCCGTTGGTGTTGCAGGTCCATTTGTCGAAGACCAGCATGCCGGCAAAATCGTGAAGGTTGGCGACCTCGCGCAGCTTCTCATCGGGCAGAAAGTCGTGCAGCACAAGCCGGCGGGGATCGTCCGGATAGCGCGAGCCGAACTGCAGCCCCGCGGTGCAGGGCGTGCGCGAGCGGGCCAACTCCATGCACAATTCCTCGGTCAACTGGATTAACTCCCGGCTGACCTCGACGACGGCTACAGGGGTGGTGGGCAGGCCGAGACGAGATGCCAAGCGAGTGCCGAGCAGCTCGTTTACCAGAATGCGGAGGTGCTGCGGGTTATTTTGGAATTTGACGACATAGTAGTTTCCGTCCGAGCACCTCATGAGGTGCGCTTGCGCGCCTCCGCGCATCCGCCGTATGTGCTCGATGGCTCGCAACATACGCATTTATCCTAACGGCACTTAGAGGTTCTATCAAGAGAAAGGGGACAGCTACGCCGCATGGTTCCCAATGCGGCGCGAGGAGCGCACCGATTCGGCGCGGCTGTGGCGGGGGATTCCATTCCCGGCAGCCACAAAGTCATACCGATGTGGCGCTTGCCACATCAGTCCGGAACAAAGAAGCCCCGTGATCCCGTCGCGGGGCTTCTGCGAAATCCAGTCTTGGGCGCCAGGAGCGACTAGCGGCGGCGTTTCTTCCCGGCTTTCTTGGCGGCCTTCTTGGGCTTCGCTTTGGCCTTCTTGGCTTTTTTCGGAGCCTTCTTGGCCGCTTTTTTGGGCGCCTTCTTGGCAGGCTTTTTCGCCGCTTTCTTTGGCGTACCCTTGGGTGCGGGCTTCGCCGGCGTTTCTTCCCCGGCTTCTCCCGCGGGTTCATCTTCTACCAAGAGGATCTCTTCCTGTTCTTCGATCACGCCCTCGGTATCGCCACCCAGCTCGTCGTCCTCTTCCAGCCGGGACAGCTCATCATCCTCTTCAAAATGATCCTTCTCAAAATCCATGCTTTCCTCCCCTGGGGGCACTTGTTTTCCCGATGTTCTTGGCATGCTGCTCCAGCCGGAGATGAGTCACTCCGTCCTTGCGATTTGTTATCCCACTCCAACGTGGATGTCAAGAGTTCTCGCGGGTAGGCAAGGCAGGCGTTTCTCGGAGGTCAAGGGCAGGCCGAAAAGATGTGACCAGCGGCACAGGAAGAGGCGCGTTCGGAGGAGTAGAGGGAGGCGAGAGGTGACCCTGAGCCGCCTGAGGACTACTGCCGGGTCTTGCCGGAGGTGCGCGTGGAAGGTTTCTTGGACTTGGCGGAACTATGCACGGTGCGCGTTTCCTGCGCGCCACCCACGGTATAGATGCGCAAGACCATGCCGCGGGAGACCTTGGCGGACTTGAGGCCATTCCATTTGCGGATCTGCTCGGAGGTCACGCTGAACTGGTCGGCGATGCCCGCGATGGTGTCGCCCTTGCGGACGCGGTAGCGCACCAGGCGGCTCTTGGCCTCCTCGGGCGGGCGAGTGGCGGGGATGATGAGTTTCTCTCCCGGCGTCAAGGCTTCGGCACGGTCCAGCTCGTTGGCGTCGGCAATGGCAACCGGGGTGACACGGTATTTCTTGGCAATGGAGGTAAGTGTGTCGCCGGATTCGACGCGATGGCGCCGCCAACTGACCCACTTGTCCGCGGGAATGTCCGCGATCTCCGCGGAGAATTTCTCCGAGGTGCCATTGGGCAGGTAGAGGACGAAGTTGGGATCCTCCGGCGTGGCCATGCGGAGTAGCGAGGGATTCAGAGCGCGAAGCAAGGCAACGTCGACATCAATGCTTTCTGCCACCAGGCGTAGGTCGATGGCGCGGCCGGGCTTGATGACATCGGATTCCACCGGCGGATCGGGATCTACCGCGATGCCGTAATGCGCGGCGTCCTTGGCGATCAGAGTGAGCGCGAGAATGATGGGCACGTAATTCTTGGTTTCGCGGGGGAGCACATTGCGTTTGTAGAGTTCCCAGAAATCGGCGTAGCCGGTGCGCTCCACACCCTTCTGGACGTTTCCGGGGCCGCAGTTGTAGGCAGCGATGGCGAGATACCAGTCGCCAAAGAGCCCGTAGAGATCGCGTAGATGCTGGGCCGCGGCGCGCGTGGCTTTTTCGGGGTCCAGGCGCTCGTCCACCCACCAACTGCGCTTCAAGCCGTATTCGTTGCCGCGCCACTGCACGAATTGCCAGATGCCGCGCGCCCCGGCCCGCGAAAGAGCCAGCGGCTGGAACGCGCTCTCCGCTTGGGCCAGATAGATCAGATCCTGGGGCACACCTTCCTCGCTCAAGACGCGGGAAATCATCCGCTGGTAGCGGCCGGAGCGGCGGAGACCGTTTTCGACGATGGCGCGGCCGCGCGGCGTCTGGAAAAAGTTGAGGTAGGAGACCACGGTGTCGTTCACGGTGAGCGGCAAGTCGTGCGAGATGCTCTTGGCGGCGACTTCGGCGCGCTCCCGCAACTTGGGGTCGACGGGGAAGGTCATTTCGGCCACTTCGTCGATGGCCGCGGGAACGGCGGGAGCTTCGCTGAAACCATCACCCGCGCGGAAGGCCTGCAATTCGTAGGTGTAGATCGTGTCGGTGACCTGATGGAAGAGCTCACTGAGGCGCGGATCGCTGTTGGGGTCGTAGCCGCTTTCGAGCATCCAGTCAACGGCGTCGTCAAAATCGCGGCGCGCGGCTTCGAGGTGGCCGGCCTGGTAATTGGCCTCGCCGGAACTGAATTTTTCTTTGACCTTTTCGATCAGGTAGTCGATGCCGCCGGGCACAGGGGACTGGAGAGAGAGAACAGGCTGGGATGCCAAATTTCTCAGAGGCAGCGCGCCGATGTCCGGCGTCGCAGGGGCGGGGACCTGTGCCAGTGCTGGAGCATGCGCCTGCACGGGTCTTTTCGCGGCATCCTCGCAACCTGCCAAGGCGAGCAGCCATGCGAAACACGCCACCGCGCCCAGCGAGGACCTAATCATCCGTTTCCGATGCATTTCCCTATGGTAAGTAAGGCTTTGCAGATTGGTCAATGCAATACCGCCCCACGCGGTAGCCCATGCAGCACCCACCCGAAGCCCGGAACGCCGACCACCTCGGTTTGGCTGGCGTGTTTTCTCCGCTCGACATCCTGGCTGAGTTGAGGCAGAATTCAGGCCGCCAATTCCGCATGTCGGGCTTCTCCCGCCTCTCCCCGGCCTGCTTCAAGGAGATCTTGTATGCCACATTCGCGCCCCATGAGTTTGTTATTGCTTTGTTTGTCGCTGTGCGTATTTGTCGCGGCCCAGGAGATGCACGCGCCGGCGCGCACCACGCCCGCTTTTGATCAACTCAAGTCGCTGGCCGGGGATTGGGAAGGAACGAACACCCACGGGTCCAAGGTGAACCTGACGTATCAAGTGGTCTCCAATGGAAGCGTGCTGATGGAACGCCTGAAAAGCGCTGACGAGTCAGAGATGATCACAATGTACTCATTGGACGGCGATCATATTGTGGTGACCCACTATTGCTCTGCGGGGAACCAGCCCACGATGCAAACGCCGGTAGCCACGGCGGCAACGGGAAAATATGATTTCAGCTTTGTGCGCGTCTCCGGCACAAAAACCCCGGATGAGGGGCACATGGTGACGCTCTCCCTGACCCTGCCGGACAAGAACCACCTGACGCAGGTGTGGACCTTCGATGATCACGGGAAGTCAATGGTCGACACGTTCACGTATACGCGGAAGAAGTAGCCAGGCTTTGGCTGAGATGATAAGAGCGTGGCCCCGCAGTCGACAAATACCAATTGCAACGCTAAGACGCTCTAAAGATTCAGGAGGCAAACGCGCGGCGCGATCGCCGCCCACAGTCTGCTCATCGCGTGGTCCTCACCGCACGCATTCTACCCCTTTACTTGCCCCATCTCATTTGCCGCCCCAACTTGCGCCCTCTTTGCCGCATCCAAGAAAGGGACGAAATTTCCGCGCCAGTTGCGGCGTATCATTCATTGACGACCTATTGACCACACCAATTGACCAAAATGCCCAACGCCGAAACCGCCATCCAGCTTGACCACGTTTCCCGCCAGTACACCATGGGCGGGGCGACCATCCAGGCCGTCAACGACGTTTCGCTTGCGGTTGCACGAAACGAATTCCTGGCGCTCCTGGGCTCTTCCGGATCGGGGAAATCGACGCTTCTGAATCTCATCGCGGGCCTGGACCGGCCGACGTCCGGTTCGATCACGGCGCAGGGGCTAAATCTCGCGGAACTCACGAGCATCGAACTGGCGCGCTACCGCTGCAACACCATTGGCATGATCTTTCAATCGTTCAACCTGCTTCCGCGGATGACGCTGGAAGAAAACATCGAACTTCCGCTGCGACTCGCGGAAGTGGATCGCGAAGAGCGGCCCGGGCGCGTCCGCGAGGCGTTGGAACGCGTGCGACTGACGCACAGGCTGGGTCATCGTCCCACGGAGCTATCCGGCGGCGAGCAGCAGCGCGTGGCGATCGCGCGGGCGCTGGTGAACCGGCCGAAGATTTTGCTGGCCGATGAGCCGACGGGCAATCTCGATTCGGCAACGGGAGAAGCAATTTTGTCGCTTCTGCATGAGGTGCAACGGCAAATGGGAATGACGATCGTGATGGTGACGCACGAACGGCCGCTGGCCGAGCGTTACGCCGACCGGCTGACGATCATGGGTGACGGCAAACTTTTGTCGGCTTCGGAATCCGCCAGAGAGGCCGCGCGATGAAACCTCGCGACTTGTCAGATCTGGCGTTCCGCAATCTTCGCGAAGCGATCTTGCGAAACACGCTGACCACGCTGGGAGTGGCGGTCGGAGTGGCTTCGCTGGTGGCGATGTTGTCGTTGGGTGTGGGTTTGCAGGAGCTGGCTTCCAAGAGGCTCTCGCAGAGCGGGCTGTTTGACACGATTTTCGTTACGCCAAAGAACAATTTCCGCGGCATGGGGCGTCCACAGCGCGAAGTGCAGTCCGATAAGCCGCCGCGGACCTTGGACGAAGACGCGCGCCAGGCGATCGAGAAACTTCCCAACGTGATCGAGGTTTATCCGCAAGTACGGTTTTTCACCGAGGTGCGCTTCAACAACAAGCCTTTTGCCACGGTGGTGGCGGGGATGCCGGAATCCTCGCGCAATTCCGGTTCGTTTGATGGCATGCAGGGGAACTTCTTCTCTTCGCCAACGGCGAACGAAGCAATCCTGCAGATTGAATTCGCCAAGGATCTTTCGGATAAGCCCGCTTCGCTGATCGGGCAAGATTTGGTGTTGCGGTACGCGGAACGCCAGGCGCTGCCCGCGAACGACGATTCGTCCAGCCCGAGCGGCGAACCCTCCGGGGGTTTCTCCGTGGTGCCGAAGGAGCTGCGGCTCAAGATCGTAGGCATCGTGGAAACGGAGCCGGCTGCCGGGTACGGCGGCTACGGCAATGCGCGATTGCTTATGCCGCTTTCCACCGCGTCAACGTTGCGCGCGGCGCAGGTGAACGATTTGCGTGACATCGTGCGCGACAACTCCGCCAATAAAACGACCTACCCATCGCTTTCCGTGCGCGCCAAATCGCCCTCGCACGTGGAAACGCTGGAGGCATCGATTAAGTCCATGGGCTTTGCGGCCTTCTCGCTTCTGGATGCCTCGAAATCGCTGCGCACGTTTTTCTCCGTATTCGATCTGCTGCTGGGGATTTTCGGGAGCCTGGCGCTGGCGGTGGCGACGCTGGGGATCGTAAACACGCTGGTGATGGCGATTCTGGAACGGCGGCGCGAAATCGGCGTGCTGAAGGCGCTGGGCGCGGCGGATTCGGACGTGCAGCAACTATTTTTTGTCGAGGCTGGAGTTATGGGATTATTCGGGGGATTCCTTGGCGTGTTGTTTGGCTGGTTGCTGGGGCGGGCGATCACGTTTGGCACGAACGTGTATTTGAAGCGGCAGAACCTGAATCCCATTGAACTTTCTTCCGTGCCGTGGTGGCTGGTGATTGCGGCCATTGCTTTCGCCATTCTTGTCAGTTTGGCCGCGGGGCTCTATCCTGCTTCGCGTGCCGCCAAGCTCAATCCGGTTGACGCGCTGCGCTATGAGTAACGAGGCTCGGGCGGTTGCCCATTTGCTTTGCCTTACCTGCCTCTTTTGTCTTTTCTGCTTCCCGCACGCACTGCATGCGGCGACGGGCCGCGTCGAGTGCAATTCCCTTCCCAGCAAATTCGCGCACCGCGCGGTGCCCTACTGCGTCATGCTGCCGCCGGCGTTTGACGCTGACAAGTCGCGGCATTTTCCCATCCTCTATTTGCTGCACGGGCTTGGCGACAACGAACAGTTCTTCATTCACTCCGGGGAATGGAACCTGGTGGAAGACATGCGGGAGAAGGGCGAGCTGAAGGATTTCCTGATCGCCACGCCGGATGGGGGCGCGAGTTTCTACATCAACGCGAAGGGCGGGAAGGAACGCTACGAAGACTTTCTGGTGCAGGAATTTTTTCCGTTCATCGAGAAGCGTTATCGCGTGTCGCCGGGCCGGGCCGACCGGGCGATATCGGGAATTTCGATGGGCGGCTACGGCGCGTTGCACTTGGCGTTCCGGCATCCGCAACTGTTCTCGGCCGTAAGCGCCCACAGCGCCGCGCTCATCGAGAAACTGCCAGCTTTTCTCGGCGGTTCGGTTGCGCAGAGCCGTCAGCCCAATCGCACGAGGATCCTGGGAGGCGTATTTGGCAGCCCGCCTGACCCGGTGTACTGGAATCAGGAGAGTCCGATAACGCTTGCGCGGACTGCCAATTTGGCGGGATTGAAGATTTACTTCGATTGCGGCGATCAAGATGATTACGGCTTCGACGCGGGAGCCGCGGTTCTGGACAAAGTGCTGACGACGCGGCACATTGCTCACGAATTTCACTTGTACCCCGGCCGGCACGATCCGAGCTACTTCGCGGCGCACTTGCCGGCGTCGCTGGAATTTCATTCGCGATTGTTTGCGCATTAGATGGAGTCGGCGGCGGGGCGAAGTAGCTCTTGATACTGCTGGTGATGCTTTCGTTTCATTGTGGGAAACCACAGGTGGGTGGAGAAGAATGCTACCCCGGGTGTTTTTGTGAAGCATGTGAAAAGAAAGGGGATGCGGGCGCAAGAGTGCGCAAGAATGTGAAAACAGGGGACTTAGAAACTCGTTGTTTTGATTTGGAAAGCCTTTGTTTTGATATTGATGCGAACTGTTGGTGCAGAGAGTGAGTATGCTGGGGATCTGCGGAGTGCGGGCGGGCTTGCGCCGAGTATTCACAAAGCATCATACCACACTATTTACTAACTGTCAATAGACATTGTGAGGTACTAGCCTCGAAACTGGTACGAGGAAGGGAGGGGAAAGAAAGAGAACCTCAAGCAACGAATTCAAGTCAAAAGCCCCACACGTAAAACCGACGTGTGGGGCACCCAATTCCTCCTCAGGGTCTGGCACCCTGGACCAGCTCTTCGACCGAATCCAAGCCACTTTGGACGGTTACACCGACAAGAATGTGTGATTCGCGCCTTCGACTCTTGTCTTCCCCGATTCCGCGCGGTAATGTCGCGACATTGTGAGTTTTCACGTCAGCCAGAAAATCGGCAGGAATGACCCTTGTCCGTGCGGGAGCGGGAAGAAATACAAGCGCTGCTGTTTGGCACAGCAATCTGCTTCCTACAGTTTTTGGAGGCAACAACGGAACGCATCCGACGAGCTGACGCAGGACATGCTGAGGTTCGCCAAGAACAAGTTCGGCGAACAGATTCACGTGGCGTGGCAAGATTTCAACATGACCGACCTGCCCGTCCCGCTCGACGCGCACTCTCATGAAGACCAGATTTTCATGCCGTACTTTCTGTTCCACTGGGACCCCCAAAGACCGCACACCGGAAAGGGAGCGAGCCGGAGAGGAGGCATTGTCACTCGATGGTATGAATTGGAAAGAGCCGGCAAGCTGTCCGACAAGGAACGGTTGTTTCTTGAACAGGCGACCGCGCAACCAGTCAGTTTCTTTGAGGTTCTATGGAGTGAGACCGGCCAGCGAATTGGGCTGCGGGACATCCTGATCGGAATGGAGACGGAGGTCGTCGAACGCTCGGCGTCCCGTGTGTTGCAGACGGGAGACATCGTTTACGGGCAGGTGTGGAATTTGGAAGTGCTTTCCATCTTGGGTTGTATGGCCCCGATCCGCATCCCGCCGAGTTGGAAGAGTGAGGTGATCACACTTCGGAAGAAATTGCGAAGGAAGATCGCCAAGCAAAATCGCGCTTTGATTGCTGATGACCTTTTGCGGCATGCGGATGCAATTAGGCTCACTTACCTGACGATTCGAGATGCGCTGAATAGGCCTCCGCAACTCGCGAACACCGATGGCGACCCGCTCGTGTTCCATACATTAAAGTTCCGCATTGAATCACCCGAAAAGGCATTCGAGGGTCTCGCACCGCTGGCTTTCGGCCAATCGAAAGAAGAGCTTTTGGAGGACGCTGAATTCAACAAAAATGGAAAGCTGAGGAGTGTTACATTTGACTGGCGCAAGAAAGGCAATGCGAAGATTCCGAGCTGGGATAACACGATCCTCGGGCACCTCAAGATTTCTGGGCGCTCTCTGGTTGCCGAAGTGAATTCCGAGAATCGCGCCATACGCTTTCGGGCAGAGGTCGAAAAAAGGCTCGGTGCTTCAGCCGTTCACCAAAGCACAGCCGCTCAGACGGCCGACGAAATGCTTGCCAAGGCACCCAGACGGGCCGCAGCACAGGTGAAGAAGAACGATGAATTCGTTGAAACTCTTCTTCGCGACCCAGAGGCGAGAAGCCGAATCCAGGATACGATCCAGAAACAAGTCGAGGACTGGGTTCACCAGAAGATTCCCGTTCTTGGGGGCCGCACACCTTTGCAAGCGGTTGGCGATCCCGATGGCAAGGAGATCGTAGAGTCCCTGCTGTTGGATTGGGAACGCCACGCCGACGAAGGCGCGTATCAACCTGGACTCGGCCCTGACTTCAATGCCGTCCGCAAATTACTGAACCTCACACCCACAGCGTCCTGACACATCCTCCCAGGGTCTCGGTTATGTGGCGCTTGAAATCCGAAAAAAGGACGAAATACCTGCGTTCCCGGCGGCCTCGCCACATAAATTTCATCACCACATAAATGGGGTGACTTTTTGGGGGTCGCGCGTTTACATGGCATTCATCTGATTGTTACTGGGCCGTTACCAAGCCGTGCGACTCGCCTGCCACAATGAAGAGGATCCTCGAGTGTACAAGAGGTTCCTATTCACACCGATGCCTATCGTTACCCGACGCACTACGGTAAACTACCGCCGATGCGATCCAAGGCGCGAGAGCTGTACATGAAGCGCATCCTGATCATTGAAGACGATCGCGACATCGTCGAACTGGTCCGCTACAACCTTGTCAACGAGGGTTTTCAAGTGAACGCTGCCCTTGATGGCACCTCCGGCCTGTCGTCGCTCAAGAAGACGCCGCCGGACCTTCTGCTGCTGGATCTGATGCTGCCAAAGATTTCAGGGCTGGAAATCTGCCGGGAAGTGCGCAAGGACGAATCGCTGAACCGCTTACCCATCCTGATGCTGACCGCGCGAGGCGACGAAGCCGACCGCGTGGTGGGATTGGAGATGGGCGCGGACGATTACGTCACCAAGCCCTTCAGCCCGCGGGAGTTGATTGCGCGGGTGAAGGCGCTCCTGCGGCGGGCCGAGCCGCCCGCGGAATCACCGCGGATCATTGAAGTTGGCAAGCTGGCGATCGACCCGGCATCGTACCGGGTGAGCCAGTCCGGAAAGCCCGTGCCGCTGAGCACGCTGGAATTCCGTTTACTGTATTACCTGGCCTCGCGCCCCAATCGCGTCTTTACTCGAGATCAGTTGCTCGATGCCGTCTGGGGCACGGATCGATTCGTCACACCGCGGAGCGTGGATGTATACGTGCGGCGGCTGCGGGAGAAGATCGAATCGGATCCGGAGAACCCCCTGCACCTGAAAACGGTGCGCGGCGCGGGCTACTTGTTCGAGACCCGTGCAGCGTAAACTTTTTTGGAAACTCGCGCTGACTTTTCTGGCGCTTTTGCTGAGCGTTTTGCTCGCAGTGGATTTCCTCGCCGAACGAGCTCTGCGAGGCACCTACCAAAGCGACGTGTTTAACCAACTGAAGGCCATTGCGCGGGTCCTACCGTTCGAGCAGTTGCATTTTTCGAGCTTTCCGCCGGAGATCCCTGAAGATCTAGCCGTGCTGAACCACTGGGTTGCCAACGCGGCCAAGAGCGGCGCGCGGATAACCGTGATCGCGGCGGATGGCCGGGTGATTGCGGACTCGCAATCCGAAACCCAAACAATGGAGTCACACGCGGACCGCCCGGAGGTGCTGGAGGCGCTACGGAGCGGTGCGGGCAAGTCCACGCGGACAAGTGTTTCGGTGAAGCAGCCGCTGCTCTATTACGCGGAGCGACACTATCTTTCGGGAAGCGTGCCGGTGGTGGTGCGGCTGGCCTTGCCGCTGGAGGCGGTTGACGAGACCCTGGGAAATTTCCGGCGCAACCTCTGGCTGTGGTCGCTGCTGATCCTGATCGTTGCCGGAGCCATTTCCTTGCTGGTGTCGAGGTCGTTCACCGAACGCGTGGAGCGGTTGCGCGAATTCTCGCGGCGCGTGGCCGAAGGCGATTTCCGGCCGCTGCCTTCGGACGGGACAGGAGACACGCTGGAAGCGTTGGGGTACTCGCTGAACCAGACGGCTGCGCGCATGGACCGGACGATTCGCACATTGACGGAGGAGCGCAATCTGTCGTCGGCCATTCTGGGATCGATGGTGGAAGGAGTTGCGGTGGTGAACGGTGGGGAGCGCCTGGTGTTCGCGAATCCGGGATTTGCGTCGATTCTGGGTCTCGACGTGCCGCCGGTGTCCGGCAGTGCGCTACTGGAGGTGGTGCGCCAGACGGAGCTGATCGAGGCGGTGCGCCGGGTGCACGCCGGGGAGCCACGGGTGGAAGCGGAAATCGTGACGGGGACCCTGCGGCAGCACTTTTTTGCGGCGACTGTTGCGGCGGTGCGCGCGGGAGATACCTCTGGTGCGGTGATCGTGCTGCACGACATCACGGCATTACGGAAATTGGAGCGAATCCGGCGAGACTTCGTGGCCAATGTATCGCATGAATTCCGCACGCCGCTTACGGCGATTCAAGGATTTGCGGAAACGCTGCTCGGGGGCGCTGTGAACGACCCGCAGAACCGCGACCGGTTTCTGGGAATCATCCTGGAGCATGCGCGGCGATTGGCGCGGCTGACGGAAGATCTGTTGAAATTGTCGCAGATGGATGCGGAGCGGCTGGAGCTGGAGCTGCGCCCGGTCAGCGTTTCGCAACTGGTGGAATCCTGCTACGAAACCGCGCGCCACCGAGCCGCAGAAAAGGAGCTAAACCTTTCGCTGGACCTACCGGAACGGCTGCCCGATGTTTCCGGCGACGCGCGGCGGTTGCAGGAAGTGCTGCAAAACCTGCTGGACAATGCGATTCAGTACACATTACCCGGCGGGAAGATTGTGCTGAGTGCCGAAGCCAAGAATGAAGAAGTGATCTTCACGGTGGCAGACACGGGTATCGGTATTCCGCAAGCCGACCAACCGCGGATCTTTGAACGTTTTTACCGGGTGGACGTGGCGCGCTCCCGTGAAGCGGGCGGCACGGGACTCGGGCTGGCGATCGCAAAACATCTCATCGAGGGACACGGCGGCCGCATCTGGGTGGAAAGCGAAGTGGGTGTGGGCTCGAAGTTCCATGTGTCCGTGCCAGTGTATGATGCGGAGCGCTCGGCAGCGCGAGCGGCGGCCTCAACGGCGGGCAGCACACGAGCCAATCGCGGAAGCTTGCCGGCAAGTTCGTAGTACCTCCCTTTCCGCGCTATTCATATCCCTGTAAACGAAGCGTAACCTTCGCGGAGCACAATTTCTGAGAGCGTGCGGAAGTGCGCCGGACGATATCATTCCGCCGCGGAGGCAAGGATGGCGACTGCAGCCGGACTGACCGAAGTGGTTCTGCACGACACGCTGGTCAACTTCCTGATTTCCATGGCGCGCGTCGTGGAAACGGCAATGAACCACGCGCTGGATGCGATTGTCGGGATCGATAACCAGCGGACCGCGGGACTTCCGGGTGAGGTATTCCTTCTGGAACCGCGCATCAACGAGATGGAAATCATGATTGACGAGCACGCCATCCGGCTATTGCGGCGCGGCTCGTTTAACGATGACGAGATGCGCCTGATCGTGGCGGCGCTGAAGATTACCAACGACCTGGAACGTATCGGGGATATTGCGGTGAGTCTGGCGGAACGCGTGATGACTTTGCGCGAAATGCCGGGGGCGCAACCACCGGAAGAACTGGGGCCGATGGTGGAAGCGGTGCGGTCAATGGTGAGCCGCAGCCTGGGCGCGCTGATCTTCCGGAACGCGGAAATGGCGGCGCAAGTTCTGGAGAGCGATGACGTGGTGGATCAATACCGGGACCGCATCTTCGAGAATCTGCTGCAGCACATGACCACGGATGTTGCGCTGGTGAGTCCCGGGATGCAATTCGTGCTGGCGACGCGACACCTGGAACGGATCGCGGATCATGCGACGAATATTGCCGAAGACATTATTTTCTGGGTGCGCGGCCTGGATGTGCGTCACGGACGGGGGTTGACGGCGAACCCGGAGCAAGCAGAAACGAGTGGCGCCGGGACCCAAGAGGTCACCGAGAATTCACATGGGCTTCATCCGGACGTGACTCCGGGCTGCGAAACTCAGCGCGTTTGATCTTCAATCCACGTCCTACCACGGGGACCGGTGCACCCCTGGCTCCGGTCCCCTTCTCCTCCCTTCGCCGAAAAAAAGCGGGCCACTCTGGCGCAAGCACAACCGAGAGAGTGCCAAAGGGGTATTGGTGCTTGCGGAAGAGGAACAGATGACACAGGTAGGAGAGAGGTAGTGCACCGAACGGTGAGGCGAGAAAGGTCACAGGCGTGCAGAAACATTCCGGCAGGGGACTAAAAAGGGGGCAATGGAGGCCCGCCCAGTTTTGTCCCAAGCGATTGAAATAAATAGGGTTGCATAAGGGCACCGATAGTTTGTTACAGATTATTCATGCCGAATTGACATGAGCGTAAGAGAGGGCCACTAACTTCGGAACGCGGGGTGGCACTTTTCCCACGAGAAGACTTTGAAATCTGGAGAAACAAAGAGAGAGGCAATGAAAAAACTCGCATCACTCACGTTGTCGCTGTTCCTACTTTCGGGACCGGCGTTCGCTGACTCACCGAAAGACACACCGAAGGGAGCCGACGCGCAGCCGGCCAAGTCTGCTGCTGCGGCAAAACCCGCGACGGCCAAAACGAACGCGGAGATCGCAGCGGAAGTAGAAGAGCTGCGTCAAGCATTGCAGGCGCAGCAAGAGCAGTTGCAGATGTTGAAGGAAGAGTTGGCCAAGCGCGATCGCCAGATCGAGGAAGCGCGGGAAGCGGCTGCGGCGGCAAATTCACGGGCTACGGAAGCCAACGTGAAGGCAAGCGAAGCAGCGGCTACTTCGGCAGAAGTGAAGACGACGACTTCAGCGCTGAATTCTTCCGTGGCGAGTCTCGCATCGAGCAACGCAGCGGCGGCGAATGCGGCAGTAGTCGCTACGGACGGACAGGGGAGTACGGAGGAAAAGGGGCCGACGACGATCCGGTTCAAGGGTGTGAACATCACGCCTGGAGGGTTCATTGAAGCTGCGACAGTCAACCGGCAGCGCGCCGAGAGTGCTGACATCAACACGCCGTTCAACTCGATTCCGTACAGCGGCAACGCCACGGGCAAGCTTTCGGAGATGAACCTGACGGCTCGCCAGTCGCGCCTTTCCATGTTGTTTGACTCTAAGGTGGGCGACACGAAACTATCTGGCTATTACGAAGCAGACTTTCTTGGCGCGGGCACGACCTCCAACAACCGGCAGAGCAATTCCTACGTGTTCCGACAGCGGCAGTTGTGGGCGCGCGCGGCCTTTGCGAACGGCTTTGCTTTTTCGGCAGGGCAGATGTGGAGCCTGGCGACGGAGAACAAGAAGGGAATCGAAAACCGCCAGGAATGGTTCCCCTCGCAGATTGACCCGCAGTACGTCGTGGGCTACACCTGGCAGCGTGCCTACGGGGCCCGCATTGCGAAGAGCTTTGGAGATAAGTTCACAGTCGCGGCTGCCATCGAAGGGCCGCAGGCCACGGTTGGTGGGCGCGGATTCAGCACGTACACCAGCACCTCGGCCACCGGCGTGGTGACAACGTATCAAAACTTTTTCGAGTTCGCTCCGGGAAGTGGCGGCGGTCTGTACAATGCGTATGACAGCACAGGCTATTCCATAAACAAGACACCCGACTTCTTGGTGAAAGCAGCCTTGGACCCGGGATGGGGCCATTACGAAGTGTTCGGCATACTGAGCACGTTCCGGAACCGCGTGTATCCTTGCGCGGTTGTGGGAACCACGGCAGGCAATTTCCCGACACCTGCCACGCCGACTGTTCTGGCATGTTCGAACGGCACAACCGCACCCAGCGTGACCGGCGCGTCTAACGATTCCCGCACTGGTGGGGGCGTAGGAGCCAGCCTGCGTGTGCCCGTGTTCGCCAAGAAATTGGAAGCCGGTTTGAAGGTGTTCTATGGCGATGGCACCGGCCGCTTTGGATCGGCGCAGCTTGCGGATGCGACGGCGCGTCCGGATGGCACACTTGCGCTGATTCGTGGGGGGCATTGGCTAGGCTCGCTGGACTGGCACGTGACGCCGAAGTTTGACCTGTATGGCTATGTGGGCGGAGAATACGCCGCGCGCGCAGCCTACGTGGGATATGAGTCGGTCAAGATCACCATCACGGCCGCCATTCCAGGTTGCGGGGCCGCAGGGCAGCAACCGTGCGCTGGTGGAGGAGTACAGCCAGCCTACCCGGCGTTGACGACAACCTCCATTGCGAGCAACGGTATCGGCGGGTACGGTTCGCCATATGCCAACAACACGGGCTGCTCGACGGAGACGCTCCCGACCGGCAGTAGCGCCCCCGGAGGCGGAGGTACGTGCGCGGGCGATACCCGGTACATCGGGGAAGGCACCCTTGGCTTCTGGCACAAGTTCTACCAGGGCGAAAAGGGAAGAATGCAATGGGGGATCCAATACTCCTACTTCTACAGGAATAGCTGGTCCGGGAGCAACGGACTGACGGGAACGACGAGTATCCAACCGCACGCGGTGGATAGCATGGTGTGGACGGCGTTCCGCTACTACTTGCCATAAGGAGTCACGACTAACTTGGCGCGTCCTGGTTGAGAGGACGGCAAAAGGGCAGCTCTTCGTGGGCTGCCCTTTTTTTGCGTGGTGCCATCTGGGGCGCAACTCCATGGAAAAGGAGTAGTTAAACCATATAATCCAAACATTTCTGATTTTTAACAGACTCTTGTCGCAGTGTAACAATTCTGTAACATAAGGCGGTCAATCTGGAGGGTACTTGGGCAAACTTAGAATCCGCAGGGAGATGAATCTCATGAAGAGGATTGCTGTGTTAGTGGTGGGCGTTCTCGTTTTGGGAGCGATGGTGTGGGCGCAGAATCCGCTCCTGATCAACGGGGCCGGTGCAACGTTCCCGTATCCCATGTATTCGAAGTGGTTTGATGAATACCATAAGAAATTTCCCAATGTCCAAATAAACTACCAGTCGATCGGGTCTGGCGGTGGCATCAAGCAAGTTACCGAGGGCACGGTCGACTTCGGCGCAACGGACGGCCCGATGAACGACGAACAGTTGAAGGCCTTCCAGGCCAAGAGAGGGTCGGCGATTCTGCACTTCCCGACTGTGCTCGGAGCCGACGTGCCGACCTACAATATACCGGGTGTCACAGCTGAACTGAGCTTCACTCCGGAGTCCCTTGCCGGAATTTTCCTGGGCAAAATCACCAAGTGGAATGACCCGGCGATCGCCAGTGCCAATAAGGGCGTGAATCTGCCGGCGAATGACATCGTGGTGGTGCACCGCTCGGATGGCAGTGGCACGACTTACATTTGGACTGACTACCTCTCCAAGGTTAGCGATGAGTGGAAGAACAAGGTCGGCAAGAGCACCTCTGTGAACTGGCCTGTGGGACTTGGCGGCAAGGGCAATGAGGGCGTGGCCGGGTTGGTTAAGCAGACTCCGAATGCCTTTGGCTACGTCGAGTTGATCTACGCCGTCCAGAACAGCATGCCGTACGGCCGCGTAAAGAATTCGTCGGGGGCCTTGATCAAGGCAGATCTTGCGAGTGTTACCCTCGCCGCAGCTGGCGCGGCGAAGGAGATGCCGGAGGATTTCCGGGTTTCCATCACGAACGCGCCGGGGAAGAACGCCTACCCGATTTCGAGCTTCACGTGGCTGCTGATTCCGCAGAAGTTCCAGGATGCGGGGAAGCGCGATGCCCTGAAGGGCTTTCTGGAGTGGATGCTGGCGGACGGACAAAACTACGCAGAAGCGCTGTCCTACGCAAAGCTGCCCAAAGAAGTCATCGAAAAAGAGAAGAGGGCAATCAACAGCATCCAGTAGCAACCGGCGAGGAATGTGGCAACAGTAAATCCAACCATTCAGAGCGCGGGTCCGGCGGCGGGTTCGCGCTCTTTTCTATCGAAGCTGCGGGACGGCGACGAGATCGCGCGGCTCATCACCTTTTTGTTCGCGGCGTCCGTAGTCTTGATCACGGTTCTTCTGGTCTACGAGCTGTGGATCAGTTCGGCGCTGCCACGTCAGAAGTTCGGCCTGCACTTTTTCGTGACGCAAGTGTGGGACCCGGTCATGGACGAGTACGGCGCCTTGCCGTTTATCTACGGAACTCTGGTGACTTCGGTGGTGTCGTTATTGCTCGCGGTTCCCCTAGGAATCGGCGCATCCATTTTTCTAGCGGAGCTAGCGCCGCCGCAAATTTCGGATACGCTGCAATTTTTTATTGATTTGCTGGCGGCGGTGCCGAGCGTGATTTACGGACTTCTCGGCGTGTTCATCGTGGTGCCGCTGATGCGCACGGTAATTTTCCCCGGGTTGAACAAGCCCCTGGGTTTTTTACCGTTCTTTAAAGGACCGTCGTACGGCGTGGGATTTCTGACCGCTGGAATCGTGATGGCCATTATGGTGATTCCCTACATCATCTCGGTTTCGCGGGAAGTCCTGTTGTCGGTTCCGAGAGATCAGCGGGAGGCAGCGTTGGCGCTCGGTTCGACACGATGGGAATCGACGTGGAAGGTGGTTGTGCCGTTCGCGAAAACGGGCATCATGGGGTCGATTTTTCTAGCGCTGGCGCGGGCCCTGGGCGAGACCATGGCGGTGACCATGGTGATCGGAAACACTCCGAAGATCAGCGCGTCTTTATTCGCGCCGGGTTACTCGATTGCCGCCGTTATCGCGAATGAATTTACGGAAGCCACGGGTGATCTTTATTTGCAGTCGCTGATCGAACTAGGCCTGGTGCTGTTCCTGCTGACGTTTATCCTGAACGGCTTGGCGCGGCTGCTGATCATCGTGACGACACAAAAGGGAAGCGGGGTGGGCAACCGATGAGCGCACGGGTCAAGTGGCGGCGGTTTGTCAGCAACTTCATGCTGACTCTGACAGGTCTGTGCGCGCTTGTTTCCGTCAGCGTCCTCTTCTTAATTTTGGGGTACCTGGTTTTCAACGGCGGCACGTCCATCAACTGGGCCTTCTTTACGCAACTTCCAAAGCCCGTAGGCGAAACAGGCGGGGGAATGGCGAACGCCATCGTAGGAAGTGCGAAATTGCTGATGGCAGCGTCTTTGTTTGGCGTACCGATCGGATTCCTCGGTGGGATTTACCTGGCGGAATTCAGCGGGGGCGCCGTGGCGTCGGTGGTGCGGTATGCAGCGGACCTGCTGAACGGCGTGCCATCCATCGTGATCGGAATTTTTGCCTACAGCATGGTGGTTTTGCCGTTCAAGCAGTTTTCGACGCTTGCGGGGGCGTTTGCTTTGGGATTGATGATGATTCCCATCACGCTGCGAAGCACGGAAGAGTTTCTGAACGGAGTGCCGCGATATTTGCGGGAAGGCGCCATGGCGTTGGGAGCAAGCAAATGGAAGACAATAGCAAGCGTGGTCGTGCCGGCAGCTTACCGGGGAATCCTGACGGCGATTCTGCTGGCGTTGGCGCGGGTGGCGGGGGAGACCGCACCGCTGCTGTTTACGGCATTTGGGAACCGCTTCTGGAGCCGGGGGTGGGAGCAGCCGACGGCGTCGCTACCCGTGATGATCTTTACTTACGCGGTGTCACCGTACGAGGATTGGCACAGACAGGCGTGGGCGGCAGGGCTGGTGTTGTTGGGATTGATCCTGATCATCAATATTCTGGCCCGGACGATATTGTCTCGCGGGATAGCGGTGCCGAGGTCATGAACATGCAGGCGTCATCAAAGCCGGGGATTTCGGTGAATATCGTCACCAACACGGGAATAGTGGCGCACGGCGAAACAGCGGCGCTGCCGATGCGGATGACGATCTCCAAGGTGAATTTCTACTACGGCAGCAAGCAGATCCTCTTCGATATCAACATGGGCATTGCCGACAAAAGGGTGACGGCACTGATCGGCCCATCGGGGTGCGGCAAATCGACGCTGCTGAGAGCGATGAACCGCATGCACGAGACGGTGCACACCTCGCGGCTGGAAGGAGAGATCCATCTGGATGGTCAGAACATTCTGGCGCAGGACGTGACGTCGCTGAGGCGGCGAGTGGGCATGGTGTTCCAGCGGCCCAATCCATTTCCGAAGTCCATCTTCGATAACGTAGCGTACGGACTGCGCATTAACGGTATAAAGGGCTCGACCTCCGAGATGGTTGAGAAGAGCTTGCGGCGGGCGGCGTTGTGGGAAGAGGTGAAGGATCACCTGCATAAGTCGGCGTACGAGCTTTCCGGCGGGCAACAGCAACGGCTATGCATCGCGCGGGCACTGGCCGTGGAGCCGGAGGTGCTGCTGCTGGATGAACCGTGTTCGGCGCTGGATCCAATTAGCACGGCGAAGATCGAGGAGTTGCTGGTCGAACTAAAAAACCTGACGACGATAGCGATCGTGACGCATAACATGCAACAGGCGGCGCGCGTGAGCGATTTCACGGCATTCGTGCTGACGGGGCAAATGATCGAGTTCAGCCCGACGCCGCAACTGTTCACGACGCCGAGCGATCCGCGGACGGAAGCGTACATCACAGGCCGGTTTGGATGAGGAGTTGGGTGATTTTGGTTTTTGCGGCTTCGGGAAGCAGATAAGATGGGGATGGGAAGGGCGCAATGGAACGTCACTTCGAAAAGGATTTGAACGAACTGAAAGAGCGGCTGCTGTGGATGGGCAGCCTGGCGGAGCGCGCCGTGCACCAGTCCGTACACGCGGTGCTGGATACGGATGAGCAGCTCGCCAAGCGCGTGCTGGACGAAGAAGACGCCATCAACGAGCTGCAACTGGAAATTGACGACCGGGTCGTGCAACTGCTGGCACTGCACCAATTGATGGCGGCGGACCTGCGGTTTGTGCTGGCGGTTTCGCGGATCAACAACGACCTGGAACGCATCGGCGATCAGGCCGTGAACATTGCGCAAGGCGCGTTGCGGATTCTGCGGCATCCCCGGGTGAAACCTTACGTGGATTTGCCGCGGATGACGGAAGTGGTGGAAGAACAGGTGAGGAACGCCTTGAACGCGGTGGTGCGGCGCGATGTGGAGCTGGCGCAGAAGGTGATGGCGACAGACGACCAGGTGGATCATTACCGGGATCAGATTTTCCGCGAATTGCTCACTTATATGATGGGCGATTCGAGCGTGGTCTTTCCCGCATTTGAGTTGATCTTGGTGGCCAAAAATCTGGAGCGCATTGGCGACCACGCGACGAATATCGCGGAAGACGTGATCTACATCGTGCAGGGGCAGGATATCCGGCATCCGTCAGTGGACCGGCGGTAAAGCAGCAGCCCGCGAAGAGCGTGAAGGTCAGACTCTTGCGTAGCCGCGATTCCGAGCAACGAGTAGCAAGACGACCGTCAGCAAGACACTCAAAATCGAGATAAGCATTCCCAGGGTGCGGTCCGGAGTGCGCGCAAAGCGCACGTGGATCGTGGAACTCCCCGCAGCGATAGGGATGACCATTTGATTGTAGTTGTCCGGGCGGCCGGGAACGATGCGCGCACCGTTCACCTCCACTTGCCAGGCGGGATAGTTGAGCAGGCGCAGGGCCAGACGCGCTGGCGCTGGGGAATCAACGCGCAGAGATTTTTCCTCGGTGGTCCATTTGTCAATTTGAACGCGTGCTTCCGGGGCGCGGGTATCCTTGGGCTCGGCAGGAAGAGTCTTTGTTGTCGGGGCATCCGGTGGAAGGTCGAGGTGGTCATCACCGAGAGGATCGTATTCGTCCGTGCCATCGAAGCCCGTTTCATCGGTGATGGCTGCTTGGAGAGTGGGGATTTCATCGGGGTCCCACCAGGTGTTGTTTACCAGAAAATGGGCCAGGGGGACGGAAAGAAGGAGAAGAAGAGCAAACCAGGCCCATCCGCGGCGCTTCTGGAGGGCCCTGGCGAGAAAACAGGCGCCGACGAGGGCGAGAATGGACATCCAGCGCCAGGGAAACTGAACGAAGCGAAGTTTAGGCAAGAAGTTCCACAGTGGGATGGTGAAGCGGAGCATGAGAAGGGTGGCCGCCGCAGCAAGCGCCAGAAGCGCGAGCCAGGCGTTCCGGCGAGGGTCGCCAGAGTAGGCGAAGGAGGCGAACCGGCGGGAGACTAGAGCCGCAACAGCGCAAAGCAGAAAAAGGAGGATTGCGCAGAAGGAAGCGATCCAGTTGAACCAGGTGTGCTCGGGATCGGCGATGTAGGTGAAAAGGAAATTCTGGGAGGGCAGAAGGCCGCTGGCGAGGGCTTGGCCGATGTCAACCCAGCGTTGTTCGTAAGCTGCAGGAATCAGATAAAAGCAGGTCAGGCCAAAACCCAACAGGAGCCCGCAAACAGCGCGAAAAGCGATCTTCCACGAGCGCTGGGTGATCGCTGCCCAGGCAAATACAAGAGCCAGGGAATAGCTGGCGATGACACCAGCAGGCGCGTTCGTGAGCCAGACAGCCGCAAACGGAATAGCGAAGAAGGCAATCGGGGAGGATTTGGGTGAAGGTGGATCGAGGAGATTTGCGAGGCGGAGTGCGGCCAGAAGCAAGAGGGGAAAGATGGCGCAAGCGAGCTGCTCGGCGAAGTCGCTGCGGATGTAAGTCAGCAAGAGTGCATTGGGATTTATGACGTAGCAGGCGGCGCCGAGGATGGCCGCGCGTTCGCTGGCAAGCCGGCGGAGTAGAGAGAACGCCGAGAAGCCCGCAAAGGTCTGGACAAGAACGATGAACGCAAGTGGGATCCACATCCCGGGAAGAACCAGGCTGAGGGCAGCGCCAAGAATCCAGGAAAGCGGCGGATAAAAAATGAAGCGTGGTTCGCCGAAGCCGTGGTTCATCCAGGCAGTCCAACGCGGGTAGACAATGCCTTGCTTCCACTGGTAGGCGGTGTCCAGCCAGGAAGCGGCATGAAATTCGAAATCGTGGCCAGAAGCGCTGCCCAGCCAGAAGAAGGGCAAGACGATGGCTACGGAAAGGAAAAAGAAAATGGCGGTGGCGATGGCCCAAGCTGGAATCCAAGGCTTCGCGTGAAGGGGCGGAGATGCAAGAGGTCCTGTCATCGAGGATTCATGGAATTGTAACCGGAGTTGGGGCCGCGCGGCGACCCTGCGCGGAGCGGGTGCCCGCGCGGCGGAATTAAGGGATAATACACGCGATTATGAGCAGCGTAAGCACAGGTGTTGAGCCCATCATCGAGGCGCGCAAGCTGGAAAAGTTCTATCCGCAGCCGGATGGCAACCGCATCCAGGTGATCGCGCCGACGGACCTGGCGATCTATCCGGGGCAGATTATCGCATTGCTGGGGCCATCGGGCTGCGGCAAATCAACAATGCTGCGGATGCTCACGGGACTATCGCCGGCGTCGAGCGGCAGCGTGTACTGGCATGGCCAGCCGGTGGGCGGGGAGACGCCGAATGTTTCGATTGTGTTCCAGAGTTTCGCATTGTTTCCCTGGATGACGGTGATCGAAAACGTGGAGGCGCCGCTGGAGGCACGCGGCGTGGCGGAGTTCGAGCGGCACAAGCGGGCGCTGCGGATTATAGATGCGGTGGGGCTCGACGGATTCGAGTCGGCGTATCCGAAAGAACTTAGCGGAGGAATGAAACAGCGCGTCGGCGTGGCGCGGGCCCTGGTGGTTGAGCCGGAAGTGCTGTTCATGGATGAGCCGTTTTCCGCGCTAGACGTGCTGACGGCGGAGACGCTGCGGGGCGAATTGCTGGAATTGTGGCTGGGGAAGAAGATTCCGACGCGGGCGATTTTCATCGTTACGCACAATATTGAAGAAGCAGTAGTGCTGGCGGACCGCATCATCGTGCTGGGACGAAATCCGGCGCACATCCACGCGGAGTTCACGGTGGACATGGCGCACCCGCGAGACCACAAAGAGCCGCAATTCGTCGAACTGGTCGATCAGATCTATCGAGCGCTGACGCGGCAGGATCATCCCGAGGCCACGCCGGCGGAGCTGCAAGGAATATTGGCGGCGAAACAAAAACGTGCGCTGATGCTTCCGCACACCCGGCCAGGCGGGATGGCGGGGCTTCTGGAAATTCTTGCGGATCAGGGAGGGCACGCGGATCTGCACGTGTTGGCGGACGAATTGAGCCTGGAAGTGGACGCGCTGCTGCCCACGGTGGACACGGCAGTGCTGCTGGGTTTGCTGAAGCTGGAGGAAGGCGACGCCATCATCACGCCGGACGGCGAGGCGTTCGCAAAGGGCGACATCCAGGAACGCAAGAAGATCTTCCGGGCGGCCGTGCTGGCCAACGTGCCGCTGCTGCGGCAGATGGAACAGGCGTTGAAGGCCAAGGCGAACCGCACGCTGCCGGCGGAATTTTTCCAGGACTTGCTGGACGAGCACTTCAGCGAGGATGAATCGCGGCGGCAACTGGAAACAGCGATCCAATGGGGACGTTACGCCGAGCTTTTCGATTACGACGCAGCCAGCGGCAAATTGACGCTTACCGAGATCTGAACTTCCCGTGCCCTCTCCCGCTCCCCTACCGAAGCACCTCACGCCGCTTCCTCCCGCGGCGGCGCGGCCCGCAAGCTCCCACCGAGCGTGGGCATTTCTGATCGACATCGCGGTATTCGTTTCCGTGTTTGCGGTGATCTTCGGCATCTACTCGATCGGGCGATCGTGGCTGGGACCCGTGAAGGTGGAAGCGGAGATTTCGCAAAATCCGAGAAGCTTGCCGCTGTATGCGATGTATTCGCTGGTGCGCATACTGGTGGCTTATGCGATAAGCCTGGTGTTCGCGCTGGCCTATGGATACGTGGCCGCTAAATCGAAGCGCGCAGAGCTTGTGCTGATTCCGCTGCTGGACATCCTGCAATCAATCCCGGTGCTGAGTTTTCTTCCTGGCGTGATGCTGGCGATGGTGGCGCTGTTTCCGAGCCGGCAACTGGGAGTGGAGCTGGGATCGATCATCCTGATATTCACCGGGCAGGTGTGGAACATCGCGTTCAGCTTTTACTCGTCCTTGAAAACCGTGCCGCGCGATTTGCGGGAAGCGGCGATCATTTACCGGTTTAGCCGATGGCAGCGATTTTTGGAGCTGGATTTGCCGTTCTCGACCATCGGACTGGTGTGGAATTCGATGATGTCGGTGGCGGGCGGCTGGTTCTTCCTGATGGCGTGCGAAATGTTTGTGTTGGGAGACAAGGACTTTCGGTTGCCGGGGCTGGGGTCGTACTTGCAGACGGCGGCAAGCAACGGAAACACACGTGCATTGATGTGGGGCCTGGGGGCGATGGTTGCCGTGATTGTGCTGATGGATCAACTGATCTGGCGGCCGGTGATCGCCTGGGCGGATAAATTCAAGTTTGAGCAGGTGGAAAGCAGCGGGAACGCGCACCATTCACTCTTGAACTTCATCCGACGCGAATCGTTCCTCATCCGGATGTACCGGCGAATCCTGCATCCAGTGGTGGACTGGATGACGCTGAAGTTTGCCAGCGGAGCAAAACGTGCGGCGGAGACGTTTGCGGCACCACAAGGAGCGCGCCCACGGCGATGGATCGGCTGGGTGTTCGCGGGGCTGGGCGCCATGGTGGTGGTGTATGGCGTGTATCGCACGATAGGCGAGCTGGCGCAACTGCACCGCGCGGACTATTTCGAATTGTTGCGGAGCGCAGGGATTACGTTTTTGCGCGTGAATCTGGCATTGCTGATCGGTGCGATCTGGACGATTCCGGTGGGAGTAGCGATCGGGTTCAGCCCGCGGTTCGCGCGACTGATGCAGCCGCTGGTGCAACTGGCCGCATCGATTCCGGCGACCGCGCTGTTTCCGGTGATACTGCTGTTCCTGATTCGACTGCGAGGAGGCATTGAAATCGCGGCGATGCTGCTGATGCTGCTGGGCACGCAGTGGTACATCCTGTTTAATGTGATTGCCGGGGCCATGGCCATTCCAACGGATTTGAAGGAAGCGGCGCAAGTTTTCCGGTTCGGTACATTCGATCGGTGGCGGCACCTGATTCTGCCAGGGATTTTCCCCTATTTGGTGACGGGCATGGTGACGGCTTCCGGCGGCGCCTGGAACGCGAGCATTGTGGCGGAATATTTTCATTTTCAGGGACGGATTGTGAAGGCGCCGGGACTGGGGAGTACCATCAGCAGCGCCAGCGACGCGGGCCATTTCAACGTGCTGCTGGCTTCGACGCTGATCATGGCGACGGTGGTGGTGCTGATCAACCGGCTGGTGTGGCGGCGGCTCTATCGCCTTGCTTCCACACGATTCAAGCTGGAAACCTAAAGGGGTGCGGCCGGAAGCCTACTGCCCTGTGAGTTCCCTGCTCAAATAATTGATCTGACCAACGTGGTGGTAGAGGTGCGAGGCGCAGCGCAAGAAGATGGTGAAGCGATCTTGGGCCTCGGGTTCGCGTTCGGCGGTGTAGGCCGCGGTCCAGTCGGCCTCCGATTGTGTTTCGATGGAGGCGATGACCATGGCAATGGTCTCATCGAATTTGCGGAGGACTTGCGATTTGGGGGGTCGGCGAGATTCGGTGAACTCTAGATCGCGATTGCGAATGTAGCCGGTTTTGGCCACCTGCGCGCCGATGTAATAGCTGAGATTTCCGGTGAGATGCAACACCAGATGGCCGACACTGTTGCCGAAACGGAAAGGATTCCACCAGAATTGCTCTTCGGTGAGGGGATCGACCCATTTGTGGAGGTCGGCTGCGCGTGTGCGATATTCCTGAACAAATGCCATTGCAATCACATCGTGTAACTGGTTCATTGCGCCACCTCGTGCCCGTTAGTGAGATGCAGGAGTGTGGTCATTGCGGTAGATGACGCCTCGGCACATGATATCTACTCTGTTGGATGAACTGGCGTACACTTCTAATGTTTCACGGAGAGGGTATGCTTATTCTCTTGGTAGTAGGAGTAATCGTTACCGCTCTGGGCGTCATTGCTTATCTCCGAAGCCACAGGAAAACCAGAGCCTGCATCAATTGTGGGGCCCCTTCACGATTTGGATTCTCAAATCATGCGGAGTCGGCCATGAAGGACATCACGCGGGTCTGTCTCAATTGCCTGAAAACCAAACTAGCCGATGACTACTCGCAGTTTGGGGCGCGCGCACTTGTAATTGAACCCGCCACGAATTTTCCATGCTACGTCTTCCGACCAAGAAGCAAATGGAGAGATCAAAAGCTAGGGGAGGAGGTAGGCATATTGCTGTCACAAATGGGAAAAACCTGCCATCACTGTGGAGCCGATGCCAACTTCCTATGGCTGACTTCCAACGGACTTCTTGAAAACAACGCAGAAAAGGTGCTTGCTGAAGGTGTTTCATCGACATTAGTTCGATGGGGGAACGGTCCGCCTTGTTCCGTCTGCGCCCGGTGTTGCGTCGAACTCATCTGCAAAAGCATCGAGCGCCATAGCCTTACGTTCCTTGAAGTGTGCGGCCCACGGTCGGAAGATGGGTTTGTTCTGCCGATGGGGTACTGAAAAACAAATTTTTATCTTTGCATTGAGGCAATTTTTTCACTCGCAGGGGAACCCAGAGGAATATGGTCCAGCCGGGATGTTCTGATTATTGGTGCGGGCCTTGCGGGCCTGCGTTGCGCGCGGCATTTGCAGGAGCAGGGCGTCAGTTTCCAGATTCTCGAGGCATTCGACGGAATTGGAGGGCGCGGGCGGCGGAGGTGGCGCTGTCGGATCTTGCGCATTAGCAGCCCATCAGGGGAGCGGTAGGATTCGAGGGAAAGAGGGTTTTAGCGATGGAGAACCATGCGTGTCCGTTGTGCTTTGCGAAGGTGCCGCGAACACTGATCCTGACGAAAACCCTGGAGGTGGATTGCCCAGCGTGCCATGCGGCGCTGGAGGTTTCCCGCAGCAGCCGGCTGCTGGCCTCGTTTGTGGGAATCCTGGCAGCATTCGTGGCGGTGCACCTGGGTGGGCAGGTAAGTGGAACAGCAGGATGGACTTTGCCGATTGTCGCGGCGGTTATGGTGTATGGAATCTGCGCCGCCTTGGTCCTGTTTGTGTTCTCGGAGTTGGCGGTGCGTCCAAAGATTTCTCCCACTGCTTTTCCACATATTCACGCGTAACAGCCCGTCCGTACTATTGACCCTGCGGTGACCCCCTCGGAAACTGGATTGAGGATGGCTTCGTATTCGCATTTTCTGGGGCGCAAAGTCACCGTGCAATACCGCGCGGGCGACATTCTCGTCCCCGCGTCCGGGACATTTGTGGCGGATTCCGGGCGTTCGATTTTCCTGGAACAACATATCGAGCAGCGCGGGAAGCGCAGCTATTTTCGCTGGGAGATTCCTTACGGTTATCTTCATTGCCTTGAGGAAGTGAGCGAGCCCCAGTCGGATGCCGCTGCGGCGCCAGCGCCCGAGCTTCCCGAACGCCGGGCGGCGGCCGCTGCCGCTGCACAAGCGCCCTCAGACGCCCCTTCGATCCTGCGATTGCCGCAACGCCCCAAAACCGCCTGAACTGCAGAGCTTTCCCACACCGCATCGGAGAATCGGCTACAATTTGTTGGCATTCGCGCGCTATTCGGACAAGCGCACGGAGCGCCAGGAGGAATTCTGTGAGTATTTCTGCGACCCCACGAAGAATAGGCTTGATTGGACTTGGGCTGATGGGCCGCCCGATGGCCATGAACCTGCTGAAAGCGGGCCACGCGTTGACAGTTTGGAACCGCACGGCGTCGCGCGCGCAGGAATTGGTAGCGGCGGGCGCGAAGCTGGCAAAGACGCCGCGGGAAGCAGCGGCCGAGGCGGAATTTCTGCTAACGATGGTGAGCGATCCGCCAGCGCTAGAGGAGGTGCTGTGGGGCCACGAGGGGAAGAATGACGGAGCGCTCGGCGGGTTACGAGCGGGAAGCATTTACATTGATTCCAGCACGATCTCTCCGGCGCTGGTGCGGAAAATTGCGGCCGCTTGCGCGGAGCGGCAGGTACGGTTTCTGGATGCACCGGTGACAGGCGGGGATTGGGGCGCGCGCGAAGGGAACCTGGTGTTCATGATCGGGGGAGATGAGGCGACCTTGAAGGAGGTGGAGCCGATCCTCGGGGTGATGGCCAAGAAGTGGTTTCACTTGGGGCCGAATGGCGCGGGTCAGACGATTAAGCTGGCGATGAACGGGATTCTGGCGCTGCAGGTCGGGGCAATGGCGGAAGCGCTGGCGCTGGTCATTCGAGCGGGGCTGCGGGGGGAGCAACTCATCGAGGTGATGCAGGCGAGCATGGCGCGTTCCGGGGTGCTGGATGTGAAATCGCCGTTGATGGTCAAAGGCGATTTCAAGCCAAGTTTTCCGTTGCGGCTGATGCACAAGGATCTTGGACTGATGTTGGACCTGGCGAACCAGCTTGGAGTGGCGTTGCCGGCTACGGCGGCGGCGCGGGAAGTGTACAGCTACGTGAAGGGGGAAGCGAAGGAAGACCTGGATTATTCGGCGGTGATGCGATTTTGGAAGAAGTAGTTCTGCGGGCGAGCAAAACTGCGAAAAGTCATACTTCATGGTGTGGAATTAGGCCAGGTTTTGCACCAGGGCGCGGCGAGAGAAAAGCCGCAGGACGCGCAGACTCGCCCTGCGCTACAGGGGTGGCCGATCTAAAGATCGGCCACTACAAGGACAAAACCAAGAAACGGGGCAGAATGTCTCTGCCCCGTTTCGCTTTTGAAGGTGCGGCGTCAACCCGCGAAGCTACTTGAGTGGCCTTGGCGAGAAAAAGCCGATGGGGAGGTCGCGCGAGGTGCGCAGGCCGGAGGGCGCTTCAAGAATCGCCGGAATGGAGTTGACGGCCACAGAGGCAGTGGCGATGTCTCCATGGGAGCCGCCGGGAATGACCAGGCTGATATTCGGGTGACCCTTGAGTTCGACGGTGTCGGCGGGATCTTTCGCACCCACGTACATTTGAAGCTCCATGTAGATGAGTTCCTTGCCGGCAGAAAGCCCGCGAGCAATTTGGTGGACGCCGGCGGCTTGCCCGGCTTCGACAGTGAGGAATTCCGTCTTTATCTGCTCGGTTGCGACTTTAGGTTCAATCGTTTCGATGATTTCGTCGACGGGCAGGCCCAGGCTGTCCGCGACCATAGCAACGGATTCAGGCAGGCCTACGTGCTTGATGACGCCTTCCTTCACCTTGGCGCGAAACTCTTCCACGGTCATGCCGGCGCCGATCTTCTTTTGCAATGGCAGGCGGCGCTTGGAAGCATCAACGATGCGTAGCGCTTTAGCGTGCTCGATGCGCTGGGAAACAGCCGCCAGGGTCACGACCAGCTTATCCATTACGAAGCCGGGGTTCACACCAGTGCCGACCAACGCAACGCCCGCATCCTTCGCCGCTTTGTCCAATTTTTCAGCCAGCTCCGGATAGGTGCGGTAGGGATAGGAGAGCTCTTCGCAAGTGGAAACGACGCAGGAGCCGACGTCCAGACAGGCGAGAAGCTGATCCATGACCTTTGGGAGAGACGACGAAGTTGTGTGCATGACCACATCCGCCGACTGCTCCAAAACGCCCCTGGCGTCTCCCGAAACCCGGATGCCCCACGGGGCATCAGCGGCGCCGACAACCTCTCCGAGATCCTTGCCCACTTTGGAGGGGTCGGTGTCGATGGCGCCAACCAGGGTGATGGCTTCTTTTTCGCGAAGCAGCTTCACGATGGACGCCCCAATGGGGCCGATTCCGTACTGGATGGCACGAATTTTCTTTTTCACGGTCGTCTCCGATTCCTTCCTGACTGAAAACGCACAGAGCGAAATTTCGCTGGCAGCGAACCTTCCAGCGTACTGGAATTCGCCGGGCCATTCAATCGGGGCACGTTTCTTGCCGACCGCCGGGAGCCAACGCATAATGGTGGCAACGGCGGCCCGGGTCACAGGAGGTATTTGACCATGAAGGTACAGAAGTTGAGCGATAGCGAAATCCAAAGCCAACTGAAAAAGATGGAAGGATGGGGCTTGGTGAACGGGAAATTGCACCGTGCGTTTGAGTGCAAGGATTTTGCGGCCGCCTTTGGAAAGATGACGCAGGTGGCGTTGGCTGCGGAGTCCATGAATCACCACCCGGAATGGTTTAATGTGTGGAACAAGGTGGTGGTCGACCTGAACACGCACAGCGTCCAGGGGATCAGCAATCTAGATTTCGAGCTGGCGGGGAAAATCAATGAGATTTTCGGAAGCTGAATTTTATTTGACGCTCGCATGATTGGTGCCCATCAACCCGAAAATCGCCGGCGCGGGTGGCTACTCATCACCGCACGATGGCTGGCGGCGACGGTGGTTCTTGGGATACTGCTGCATTTTCTGCCGTTGCACCTGCTCAGTGAAGCGCTTCAGCGCGTGCCGCTGACGCGATTTATCATTATCCTGATCGGCTACCTGCTGGCGCACGTCGTTGGGGTTGCGAAATGGCGTATGGTGGTCAACGCGGCCGGCGCGCAGCTCGATTTCCGAACCAGTGCGCAGTGTTATGCCGGTGGCTTGTTCGCGACGTTGTTTCTGCCCTCGATCATCGGCGGGGACGTGGTGCGTTTGGCGGTTGGCCTGCGCCGCAGTCCGAATCCCGCGGCGGTGCTTGCCGGAAATGTGGCCGATCGTTTTCTGGATATGAGCGCGCAAGCGGGCCTGGTGCTGCTGGGGATTCTGCTTTTGCCGGGTTCAGTCCCGATGGCGTTGCGGAATCAAGCGCGGCATGCGGTGTACGTCCTTGCGGGAGTCGCCGCAATCGCGATTGTGCTGCTGGGCCTATTGCATCGGCCATTGCTGCGGGGACGTTCCGTGAGGTTTAGGCGACGGCTGGGGCGATTGCGTTTTGCGCTGCGAAGCGTCTCCCGGCGCCCGCACGTTTTATTTTTCGGATGGATTCTGGCGACAGGGATACAAACCACGTTTCTCACACTGACTGCGCTGCTGGCCATCTCCTGCGGGCTGTTCCTTCCTCTGCGGGATTGGTTTTTTGCGTGGCCGCTGGCCAAATTAGCGGCGCTTCTGCCGCTGACCCAAGGTGGGATTGGAGTGAGAGAAGCGGCGTTGGTGGGGCTGCTGTCCCCCTTTGGTGCAGCTCCCCATCTCGTGCTTGCCGCAGGGCTTGTCTGGGAAGGAGTGGTCATTCTGGGCGGTATTGTGGCGGGCATTACAGCCTTTCTTCTCGGCCGCAGGGAAGCTACGCCGGAAAGGCTCTGATTTTTCTAAGATTCGAGAAAAGTTCTTGACACTCCCGTAACAGACTCCGACAATAACATTCCCTTCTTCAACTATCCCCTTCTTGTATGTTGACGCGGTTGTTAACTTGGCCGCTGCCACCAGAGTCATGTAGCTTTCATTGCTGATGAAAGGCATTCGGCCATGAATGATTCCCCCTTGAAAGTTCTCCTGGCAGAAGGTGGGCCGAGTGAAGCCAGCATCAGTCTGCGAACATTTTCAACGACGACAGGCCGATGCGAGCAAATGCATTTAGTGTCGAGGTCGACGAGTTTATTGGAAGCGCTTCAGAAACACCGCCCCGATGTAGCACTCCTCCAAATGTTGGTGCTCCAGCCTGACCCAGCCGCCACAGTGAGTCACCTGCACGAGTGTGCTCCCGAGGTCGCGCTCATCATTTGGGCGGAACCTGCCGATAAGGAGATTGCTGCCAAGTGCATTCAGGCGGGGGCAAAAGACTACATACTGGAAGGATTTATCGATGCACGGATACTGGATCGAATCTTGCGAACTGCGATCGCGGCGAAGGCAGCGGTACGCGCCCCTGAAGATGCGCAAGAATCCAGCGCGAATGCTGCGAACCGATCTGTTCATGCTGCCGAGAGTCACCCGGTGGAGCGGCCGGGATTGGGTGGCAGCGCGGTGAGGATGTGCATCGAAGTGCAGAACTTCAGAATGCTCCGTGAGCGGAATGGAAGGTTTGCGGCAGAAGAACTCATGCAGAGGATTGCGCAGGCGCTGAGGAAAAGCGTGCGCGCCTCGGATTCGGTGGCGTCGAATCGCGCAGGCCAATTTGTCGTCGCATTGCAGGATACCGAGGCGTCTTCCCTTCCCGTTGTTCGGCGGCGAATCGCTGCGCGACTTCTTCCCCTTCAGGAATCCAACGGGCTGCGCACAGCATTGGTTTTTTCCATTGACGACGAAGTGTGCTCAGGCAATGTGCTTGCACCCCACTGCGGATTTCGAGAAGCGGCAGCGCCGTCTGAACATCCCAAACCCTCCGCACTTGCAAGGCCCTGAGGGAAGAACGTTGAAGGCAATGGACCTCAAGAAATCGGCACCCTGCTCGACTGCGCAATCCTTGCGCATTCTCCTGCTCGAAAAATCCCCACAGGATGCCGAGGCCATTCTTGAGGAGCTTCGCAATGCAGGACTGGCGATCGAATGCACGGTTGTAGCGGACCGCAGCGGGTTTGAAGAGGCGCTGGGTTCCGCCGAATTTGCCGCGGTGCTTGCGGTAGATTGTTTGCCCGGCTGGAATGGTCTCGAGGCGTTACATTTCCTGCGCGACTCTGGAAAAGACACGCCCTTTCTTCTTTTGACAGGCTCATTGGGAGAAAAAGCCGCCGCGGAGTTCATCCGGCAGGGGTTCAACGATTACGTGTGGAAGGACCGGCTAACACGGCTGCCGGTGGCGCTGAAGCGGGCGTTGGAGGAAAAACAGTTGCGCGATGCCAATACGCGCACACAGGCCGCTCTGGCCGAAAGCGAAGCAAGGAACCGCGAACTGGTGGAAAACTCGAGTTACGGGATCTTCCGGGTATCCCTTGCGGGCAAGTTTCTTAACGCGAACGCGAGCCTGCTCCAGTTGCTGGCGTGCAAAAACCTCGAAGAATTAAGGGTGTTGAATCTTTCGACCGACGTTTTTCGTTTCCCAGAGGAGTTTGGGCAACTCATGGTCACCTGCCGGCAAATTGGATTTGTGCACAGCGCGGAGACGGAGTTGCGGCGAAAAGACGGCGGTTTAATCGTGGTGCGTCTGCACTTGCGCTATTTATCACTGCCGGGCCCCGCGGATGCTTTGGAAGGCGTCGTGGATGACGTGACCGAAATTCGAGCGCTGGAGCGCCAATTGCACCAGGCCCAGAAGTTTGAAACCTTCGGGCAGCTTGCCGGGGGCATTGCGCACGATTTCAACAACGTCATCGGGGCCATCCTCGGCTGGGCGGAGCTGGGTCAAGAGCAGAGCCGCAGCTATCCGGCAATTGCGGAGCGTTTTGCGCGCATTCGTGAACAGGCGGATCGCGCGGCGGCGCTGACCCAGGAACTCCTGGCCTTCGCACGGCGCCAGGCGCTGCAGCCACGCCCGGTGGATTTGAACGGGATCATGCAAGGTTTGGCGAGCCTCCTTGACAAGGTCATCGACAAGAGCATTGAGATCAAAGTGGTGCCGGGTTGCCTGCCGCCGGTGAAAGCAGATCCGACGCAGATTGAGCAAGTGATCATGAATCTCTGCCTGAACGCGCGGGATGCCATGCCGCAGGGAGGCCAGTTGACGATCGAAACGGAGTTGGTACAACTGGAGGAATCCTGTTGCCGGTTCTATCCCTATGTGATGCCCGGCTGCTATGCAGTGCTCTCCGTTGCCGATACGGGTGTGGGCATGGACGAGGAGACGCGGGAACGCATCTTTGAACCATTCTTTACGACGAAGGAGCGCGGCAAAGGCACGGGGATGGGTCTAGCAACGGTCTATGGAATCGTGAAGCAACATGGGGGTTTCATTCACGTTTACAGTGAGCCGGGTCATGGCAGCCTGTTCCGCGTGTACCTCCCCGCGATGGCGGGCGCGGTGACTGAAGGCGCATCGCAGGAAGAAAACTCCTCCAAGGCCATGAATTTGCGGGGCACGGAGACGATTCTTCTGGCGGAGGACCACGATTCAATTCGAGAGATGGCCCGGCAGTCGCTGGTGAACTTTGGCTACCGCGTGCTGGCCGCAAACGATGGCGAACAGGCCGTGCGACTATGCGAGGAAGAGACACCCTCGCTGGCCATTCTGGATGTGGTCATGCCGCATCTGGGCGGACCGGCAACGGCTGCCCAACTGCTAGCGCGATTCCCCGGCCTGCCGATCCTCTTCACCAGCGGCTATTCGGAATATCCCAGCCTTGCAGTCTCGCAGACGCCCGCCTCTCGGTATCTGCAGAAGCCTTACAGCCCGACCTCCTTGGGCAGAGCCATTCGCGAGATCCTTGGCAATCCGCAAGCGCAAGTGACTTGAGTGGTTCGCGGGCGGAGCATGCGCATCGGAGTGCCATTTTGAAGTTTTCCAGGCGGAGAAGGGTAGAAAGGTGTTCCGCTACGCGCAAGTAAGCCACACGCCAGGGTAGTACCATTACCCTTATAGGCTGGCGAGAACCATTCGCGGCCCTGAGAACGGTTCAAAGCCCGCTGAAACCCACCTGTGGGACATCCGCAGTCCGAAAGCCACACTTTTTGCAGGTTTATAAAGATGGAGCGAAATTGCGAGAAACTGCCGTGATTAATCGGTTTATCTGGCGACGAGTATCGACTTTTTTCGATTGACATGTGTTCAACCGGGTGTTAGAAAACATCAAAGGCAAGCCCTCGGGTGGTGAGTCTCCTTTCGGTTTAGCAGACTACAATCCGCGAGCGAGGCCGCAATCCGGCCTGGCAGGGCAGAGGATGCTGCGCCACAAAAGGGCTTGATTGTAACACCCACCCCACCCCGGGAGGCGAAAGCTACGTGTTTTCGCCTCCTTTTTTTGTGCCTGCACCCTGTCCGGAGTTTCTCCGCCTTACGTGAGAAAATAATCACCTTATGAGCCACGAAACGACTCCCTTGCTGGACCTGCGAAACGTCACCGTCATGCGCGGGAACAATGTGGCGCTGGACCGCCTGACCCTGCAAATTGCGGCCGGTGAGCACGTTTGCATCCTGGGCCCGAATGGCTGCGGCAAGTCCACGCTGATCAAGACCATCACGCGGGAATGCTATCCCGTGCAAAGGGATGACAGCGCAATGTCCATCCTGGGGCGCAGCGTGTGGAACATTTTTGAATTGCGGCCGCAACTGGGGATCGTTTCGCCGGACCAACTGGCGGCTTGCACGACAGACGCGACCGGCATGGATGTGGTTCTATCCGGATTTTTCAGCAGCACGCGGATCTTTCCGAATCACCATCCGGCGACGGAGCACCGCGAGCGGGCGGAAACCGCGCTGGCGCGGTTGCGCATTGCCCATCTGGCGGAGCGCCCGGTACTGGAAATGTCTTCGGGCGAAGCGAAACGCACGCTGATCGCGCGGGCTTTGGTGCATGAACCGAGGGCGCTGTTGTTGGATGAACCGGGAAACGCGCTGGACATCGGCGGCCAACTGGAGTTACGGGCAACGTTGAGCGAATTGGCGAATGCCGGGTTGAGCATCGTCCTTGTGACGCACCACGTGCCGGAGATTATTCCGGAAATCGAGCGCGTGGTGCTGTTGCAGAAAGGGCGCGTGGTGGCTGATGGACCAAAGGAAAAAGTGCTGACGAGCGAGCAGCTATCGGTGCTCTTCGGCGCACACGTCCAGGTGTTCCGCGAAGACGGGTACTTTCACGTGCACGCGTGAGAAGCTGAGTTGTCAGTTCTTCGCGAGGCCGTCGGCGATATCCGCGGCGATGGGCACGCGGAAGGTTTCGTGCTGATAGGCCTTAAACATCAGCATTATCCAGAGGATAAATGCCACGAGCCCCACGACCGATTCCAAGAGCCCGGCAAGGCCAAAGCCGATGAGGCCGTGAATCAAGGCAGCCATGAAGGACAGGCCGATCTGGATGACGAACAGACCACCAAAAACGACGATCGATTGGGCTGCATGGAATTTCACGAAGGGGCGTTTGTCGATGAGAAAAAAGACGATGCCGGTGACAAAGCCAACAGCGTAACACAACAATCCAGCCACGTTTTCGGCGAGGCCCTCCGTCGGATTCGCTGCCGGGGCAGCGGACGGAGCGACCGCGGACGATTGGTTGGCACCGCACTTGGGGCAAAAAGTGGCAGTTCCGATTTCCTGACCACACGCTTTACAGAAGGCCATGAGGGGGTCCCTCCAGAGGACCAATTTCGGTTGGAGCGTAACAAAGCGGCTGGCCGCACGCAATGAGATTTCAGAGGCCGAGCCAGCCAGCGAATGCCCATCCAGTCCCGCGCTGATAGAGCTGATGCTGAGCGCGAGCGCAATCAACAAGACATGAGAGGGAATGAGCGTCACAAGTTTGGGTTACCCCCGAGGGACTGGAGATACGAGAGGGCGCGAATCCGATGAGGAAAAATGGAAGGCGGGAAGGTAGATTGCAGAGCAGGCCGAGAGACAGGTCCTGGGTATTTTTTTGCTGGCCAGCACGTCAGGAGATGAGGTGAACAGTTGATGGGGACACGAAGACATAGACGCGACACGAGTGCGAAGGAAATGCACGAAGGCTTCTTCCAGGAACAACTAAAAGGGGAAGAAGCACTCTCCCGGACGACGGCGGAGCAACTGTACGCCGAGACCACAAACTTCATGGAGGAGAAGCCGTGGGAATTTTTGGCGGATGAGGAACTGATCCTGGTGGATGACCCGGAGAGCGGAGAGCGCTGCTACTGCTGCGTAATGGGAGCCGCCGGCGAGTGGATCGGAATGCATGTTTATCAAGGAGAGGAAAGCTACCGGATGTACAGGAAACTGGCCAGCGGTCAGAAGCCTGATCCTTATAGTTTCTACGAGAAGCAGAAGGGCGTAAGTCTGGAAATCGTAAGGGCAGCGGAATTGGAGGCAGCCGACCGGGTGTTGTTGAAAGCATTGGATCATCCGCTCAAGAAAGGGATGTTGGCGCCGCAATTCCGAGCTGTAAGGCCCGGCTATCTACCGTGGCATGTGACCGAGGCAGAAGGCAGGCTGCTCCGGTATTGCCTGCGCGCGGTGAACATTTTTTGCGCCACGGTGACAGATGAGGAGCTCGAACAGTTCTGGCGGCAGAAAGACGTGTTTCCGATGGTTGTTCCGGAGCGCAAGGAGCAGGAATACAAAGTGTGCCTTGTGACCGCGCCTTCCCCCGGGCCCGCCCCCATCGAAGTGGCCGATCTGGACGAAGAAAGAATTCGGCGGATCGCGGCAGAGTATAAGAAATCGGAAACCATCCTGGAGGCAGAGCATTTCTTCGCACCAGGAATCATCGGCCAAAAGAATGAGCGGAAAATGTGCATGCATCCCACGATCATTGCGGATGCGAACAGTGGATTTCTGTATCACACCGAATTCGGAATGCCGGGAGAATCCCGTGCGGCAAGCGTGAGCCGTGCACTGCTGGCGGCTATGGAGTCTGCGCATTTGGTTCCCGCGGAAGTGCGGGTAAAGGAAACGGTTTTGGGAACTGGCTTGGCAGGACTGGGAAGCGCGCTAAGGTTTGAAGTCCGAACAGTGAAGAATCTGCCGGCCGTGCAAGAAGCAAAAAGGTTCCTCATTGAGACAATTTCCAAAGGGGGGCTGAACTTCTGAACTTAATGAGCCACTCTTGGATTTCTGGCCCTGCGGAGATACTTGGAAGCTCACGGATTGGGAGTGGTGGCGAAGGCCAAGGTGATGAGCGTTTTTTGCTCGAGGTCGTGGGCCTTGGCGGAGCCGGTGGCAGGGCTGGCGCTGGCGGAGCGCTTGACGGAGCGAACGCGAAGATTCTTCGCCTGCGCAATGCGTTCGAGACGCGGAAGCACATAGAACAGCGCGCCCATATTGGCGGGCTCTTCCTGGACCCAGACGATTTCGCGGGCGTTGGGATGCGCGTCGATGGCGGCGGCAATTTCGGTTTTAGGCAGAGGATAGAGCTGATCCAGGAAAAAGACGGCGGTGGTGGTGTCTTTGCGGCGGCGGCGCTCGGCGCGGAGTTCGTGGCCGACCTTGCCGCTGGCGATGAGGATGCTTTGCGCGTCGCTGACTTCGCGATCAGGGACCAGGGTGAGGAACCGCGGGCAGGAAAATTCCGCGAGAGTGGAAGAAGCATCGGGATGACGGAGCATGCTCTTGGGTGTGAAGACGACGAGCGGCTTGCGCCACAGCCGCCGTGCTTGGCGGCGCAGGAGATGAAAATACTGCGCGGCAGTGGAAGGCTGGCAGATGTTCATGTTGCCTTCGGCGGCCAACTGCATGAAACGTTCGATGCGCGCGCTGGAATGCTCGGGGCCCTGGCCCTCGTAACCGTGGGGAAGGAGAAGCACGAGTCCGGTGGGGAGACCCCATTTGTCTTCGCTGGCGCTGATGAACTGGTCGATGATGACCTGCGCGCCGTTCACGAAATCCCCGAACTGCGCTTCCCACAGAACGAGGCCTTCGGGGTAGTCGCGGGAGAAGCCGTATTCAAAGCCGAGGCAGGCCGCTTCGGAGAGCGAAGAATTGTGAATTTCGCAGAAGGCTTGCGCGGGCGAAAGATGAGCGAGCGGAAGATATTCCTGCTCGGTTTGTGTGTCGATCAACACGGCGTGGCGCTGGCTGAACGTGCCGCGCTGCGAATCCTGGCCGGTGAGACGGACGGGATTGCCCTCAAGCACAAGGGAGCCGTAGGCCAGCAACTCGGCAAAACCGAAGTCGATGACACGTTTGCCGTGGCCCATTTCCGCGCGCTGCTCGAGGAGTTTCACGATTTTGGGATGGACGTGAAAGTCCGTTGGCACGCGCACAAGTCCATCGGTAATTTCCGCAAGGCGCTCGGCGGAGAGGCCGGTATCGACTTCAAAGGCGGGATTGTATTTGCCGTAGTTATAGGGCGACCAGTATTCGGGCAGCTTGCGAAGCTGGGGAATTTTGGTGAGCTTGCCGGCTTTGCGCTGCTCCTCTGCGAATTCTTTCTTGACAGTCTCGGCGATGGGCGCGGCGTTGATGCCGGTGCGTTCCGCGTAGATTTTCCAGAGCGGAAGATGGTTTTTGATGCGCGCATAGAGGAACGGCTGGGTGATGGTGGGATCGTCCACTTCGCTGTGGCCATGGCGGCGATAGCCGATAAGGTCAATGACGACATCGGAACTGAATTCGGCGCGATATTCGGCGGCGAGGCGGCCGATGCGCACGACGGCATCGGGATCTTCAGCATTGACGTGGAAGATGGGGACACTCTGGCGGCGGGCGATGCTGGAGGCGTAGCGCGAAGAGTGCTCCTGCGCGGGGCGCGTGGTGAAACCGATCAAGTTGTTGACGATGATGTGGACGGTGCCGCCGACGGAATAGGCGGCGAGGTCCGCAAGATTCAGGGTTTCCGCCCAAATACCCTGCCCAGCGAACGCAGCGTCGCCGTGCATCACGATGGCCCAGACTTTGTTGAGCGTTTCACGGGAGCGATCGATTTGCGCGCCGTTCACGCCATGGCGCGTCAACTTTGCGCGGGCACGGCCCATGGCGACGGGGTCGACGGCTTCCAGGTGGCTGGGATTTGAGACGAGGTGAATGTTAAGGGACTTTCCGGTGGAAGTCGTGTAGGCGCCGGTGGCGCCAACGTGATATTTGACGTCGCCAGCGCCAAGCACGCTGCGGGGATCGACATCCTCAAAGCCCGCGACAACCTGGTGCATGGGCTTGCAGGCGATGTGGGTCATCACGTTAAGGCGGCCGCGGTGGCTCATGGCCATGATGGAATCGATTCCGCCGGCATCGCCCGCGGTATTGAGGATGGAATCGAGAAGAGGGATGAGCGAGGTGTTGCCTTCGAGGGAGAAACGCTTGCTGCCGAGATAGCGGCTCTGGAGCATTTGTTCAAAGAGATCCGCGCGAACCAGGCGGTCCAGGATGGCGGCCTGGTTGACCTCGAACTCGGGGCCTTCCATGCGCTCGGCAATCCAGCGGCGGCGCTCGGGTTCCGGGATGTGCAGGAATTCCACGCCGATGTTCCCGCAATAATAGCGGCGGCCTTCTTCAGCGTATTCGCCGGAGAGGCCTTCAAGATCCGGACACTTTAGCGGGGTGAAGAAGCCGAGGGGATCGAGCGTGGCTTCGTAAAAACCCCAGCGGCGGAAAAGATAGAAGATGCGTTCGCGTTCGGCGTGGCCGATGCCATTGGGCGCAGGGGATTTCTTCGCGGATTTCGCGGGCTTTGTGGGAGCGAGAGTCACAGGGTTGGCCATGGTCCATTCTTTGGAGCTTCTATTTTGCCATAAGACGTGTTTTGGGTTCAGGTGCAGGGCTTGCTCAAGATTGCGGAGCTGCCTTAGCCGATTTCCAAGCTGTCAGGACAAGTGCGGCGATCGACAGAGGCACGATTAGGCTGATGCTGTGTTTGTAACAGAATCGGGAGCGGCAGGACCGGAGTGTCGACGACAAGACTTCACGGGGAAATCGGATCTTGCCGAGATGGGGTCCAGCGTGCTGGACCCCTACAGGGAGCGGACTAGAGATTGGAGTTGGGAGGCGATTTCGGCGGGGGAAATATCGGGCGGGAAGGTGATGGGGGCGCCGATGTGGATGGTGAGTTCTCCGAAGTGGGCTAGGCGGCGGTGCTGCTGCTTCATTTGCCAGACGCCATCGAGGCGTATGGGGACGATAGGGATGCGGAGATTCTGGGCGAGGAGGCCGATGCCGGGCTGGAAGGGAACCATATCCGGGGTGTCGCGGTCGTTGACGATGCCTTCGGGGAAGACCAGAAGGCTGTAACCACGGTCTGCAGATTCGCCGGCGAACCGAAAGCTTTCGCGGAAACCGGAAAGCTGTGGCAACGGGAAAACATTGAAAAGCGAGACCGCCAGGAAATAGCTGAGCTGCCAGAGCCAGCGTTTGGCGAAGAACCAGTCGCGGGGCGGATGGCGGTACTCGCGCAGCATTTCGCCGCCCATGGTGGTGGCGAGGCGATGGCGGAAACGAGCGGGAAGCGAAAAGAGGATGAGGCCGATATCGGCGCGGCGCGTGGTGTGGTTGGCGACAAAGAGCACCGGGCCTTTGAGATTGGCGAGAAGTTCGCGGCCACGGATGCGCGGGTGGCCAAGGAGAAGCGTGGCGGGCCAGGTGAGCGCGTAATAGATGAAAAGCCGAAAAAGGCGCACAGGGGCGCGTTGTGTCCAGCGAGGATAGACATAGTCCGAGCGGCGAGCGGAGGGTTGCGCGATAAGCTTCTGAATATCGGCGAAGGATTGCGCGTTGGCGAATTGCGTTTCGTTGAGTTCGATGTTGTAGCGATGCTCAAGGGAAGAGAGGAGTTCGACGCGGTCGAGAGAAGACAAGTCTTTGAGCGAGGTAAAGGAAGTAGAGAAGGTGAAGGAGGTGGAGGATTCGGAGGCGGAGGTTGCTGGCGCACGGAGGAGTTCGGCGGCGCGGGAGGAGATTACGGCGAGACGCGGTTTGCCGGTGGGCGTGCGTGGAAAGTCCAGATCGGGCCAGACGAGCCACCGGCGGATGCGCTGGTAATCGGCGAGGGAGAAGTTGGCGGCATCGATGGCGGCTCGAACGGCAGCTTCGTCGGAGCTTTGACAGAGCAGTACAGCGCAGGGCTCGGCGTTGTCGTCAATTTGGAGGGGAATGACGACGGCGTCACGAATTGCGGGTTGGGGGCGGAGAGCGGCCTCGAGATCCTCGGGATAAATATTCAGGCCGGCGGGGGTGACGATGACGTTTTTCTTGCGGCCGCGGAAGCGGAGATTGCCTTGGGCGTCGAGTTCGCCCAGATCGCCGGTGCGCAGCCAGCCACCGTCTTCCTCGGTACCCTGCCGCAGCGCGCCCTTCTCCCAATAGCCCGAGGAGACATTTTCCCCGCGGACGAGAATCTCTCCATCTTCGGTGAGACGGAATTCGCGGCCGGGCAGGATTTTGCCGACGGACCCCTGCGCGGCGCGGAATGGATGATTCAGGCTGATCAAGGAGGCGGTTTCGGTCATGCCATAGCCTTGCACGACGGCGTACCCGATGCGTTTGAAGAATTCCTCGGTTTCGGGAGAAAGCGCCGCGCCGCCGGAGATGAACGCCCAGAACTTCCAACCGAGGCGCCGGTGGATAAAGCGAAACATCCAAGCACGACGAAGAAATTTGCGCGTAGCGGCTGAGATGAAAATGTGACCAAACCAATGGGCGCGGCCTGGCGGAGCAAATTCGTGGAGGAGGCTGCTCCGCAGCGCGTCAAGCATGCGAGGAACGGCGATAAGGGCGGTGGCGTGTTCGCGTTTGATGGTGCGGAGAATTTCCGAGGGTTGCGGGGAATTTTCGAACACGACCGTGGCGCCGATGAGCGGAGGCACGAAGAGCGCCATGAACTGGCCGAAGACATGGCTCAGCGGAACGACGGAGACAAAGCGCAGCGGATGAAACCAGCGCTCGTATCTTTGGTACTCGGCGATGCCCTTTTCCAGCGGTTCGAGATTCGCGAGGAAATTGCCGTGAGTCAGCACAACGCCCCGCGGCTCGCTGGTTGTGCCAGAGGTGAAGAGGATTTGCGCGACATGGCTGCGGGTGATGGGCTCATCGCAGAGAACGGAAATTGCGGTGTGCAGGTCGGCTATTGCGTTTCCATGACCGGCCGACTCATTCAACTCTCCGGGGGTGCCGGGAAAATCCTCCAGGAAGAGGGTGGGGACGGCGGGAGTAAAGTGAGGTTTCGAGCGGGAAACGAAGGCGAATTTGATGCCGGCATCGGCGGCAACGTGGGAGGCAAAATCGAGCGTCGAGGAATCATCGAGGGGAACAACGACCACGCCGCGCAGCAGGCAACCCCAGAAGGCGGCCACCCATTCCGCGGAGTTAGTGCCCCAAAGGAGGACGCGGTCGCCGGTTCGAACGCCACGTTCTTTCAACTGAAAAGCGCGGAGGACGGCATCCCCGGCGAGCCTTTGGTAAGTCCAGGCTTCGCGGCGATAACCGCGCTGCTGGACAATGGCGACGCCACGAGAGAAACGTGCGAATTCATCGAAGAGAGAGAGAAGGCTGGAGCGGGGCATAGTTCAGACGCACTCCATGGAGTGTGAGTTCATCATACGCCGGATGAGACGTTCAAACGGGCTGCGGGAAAACTTCGGAAATAGTCTCTTCAGGGACTCAAGCCCCGGCCTCCTAAAGAGAAAGACTTCTCCGCAGCCTACAGAGTCTATGCCATTCAGGGGAAGGGGAGCACGCCGGGTGCCACCTAAGCACCTTTCGGTGCATCAAAATAGAGGATTCGGGAGAAGGCCCGTAGAATCTACAGGTGTCCGGGAAGGGGGCTTCTCGGGTAAAATGATAGATTCGGGGCCGGGGGTTGCACGCAAGCCTGGCGAATTTCGCCTTAGAGGCTCAAGCCCTATCAGTCGGCAGAACGTGTGGCACGACTCATCTCGTGCGTTGAGAAAACTGGGGAGCGAATGCCTGTACCTATATCCCAAGCATGGACGGTGGCGAGTTACGTCCTGACTCAGAAAGTAAAGGGACGCAAACAGTATCCGCTGGTGCTGATGCTGGAGCCGCTGTATCGCTGCAATCTGGCGTGTGCAGGCTGCGGCAAGATTCAGTATCCGGCGCACGTGCTGAAGCGCGAGCTTTCGCCGGAAGAGTGCTTTAAGGCCGTGGATGAGTGTGGCGCGCCGATGGTGTCCATCCCCGGCGGCGAACCGCTGATGCATTCGCAGATCGAAAAGATCGTAGAAGGATTGCTGGCGCGGAGGAAGTACATCTACCTGTGCACGAATGCCCTGCTGCTCAAGGAAAAACTGCATCTCTTCAAGCCCAGCAAATACCTGACGTTTTCGGTGCATCTGGACGGGCAAAAAGAACACCACGATTTTTCGGTGTGCCGCGAAGGCGGGTATGAGCTGGCCGTCGAAGGCATTAAGGCGGCCCTGGCGCGCGGATTCCGCGTGACCACGAACACAACGCTGTTTGACGGTGCGGATCCGAACAGTGTGCGCGCGTTTTTCGACGAGATGATGAAACTGGGTGTGGAAGGCATGATGCTTTCGCCCGGCTATAACTACGATAAGGCCCCGGATCAGAAGCACTTCCTGGGGCGCGCGAGGACGCGGCGGTTGTTCCGCGCCATGCTCTCGAACCGCAAGCCGGCGTGGCGCTTTAACCAGTCCATGCTGTTCCTGGAATTCCTGATGGGCAAGCGCGATTTCCGCTGCACCCCCTGGGGTATGCCGACCTACTCGATCTTTGGATGGCAGAAGCCCTGCTACCTGCTGCAGGACGGGTACGCAGACACGTTTGACGAATTGATGGCGACGACCGAATGGGGGAATTACGGCACGGAGTCGGGCAATCCCCAGTGCGCCAACTGTATGGTACACAGCGGGTACGAGGCATCTGGCGTTGATTACACGTTTAGCTCGCTGAAGGGCCTGCTGGCGACCGCAAGGGCAACTCTGTTTACGAAAAACACGGACGAGGAAGCGCTACTCCTTTTGAACGAGCCGTTGAAACCGGTGCACGCCCATAATCCACTGGTGCAAATCGAAGGGAATCCTGAAAAACTTGAGGAGACGCGAGCATGACCGGTCCGCGGCATGCGGAACGTCCCGCACATACGGCTAACCCCGACGAACTGGAAGTGGCGCCCGGATTTCAGCACGAAGGCCTGCAAGGCTGGGTGCCGGAGCTAGCGAATGAGGAAGAATTGCGCGAAGCGCTGGAAAAGGCGTTTGATTATCGCGGAGATGTGACCATCACGCGCAAGGACGGCACGAAACTCGAAGGCTATATATTTGATCGGATGAGCGGGAAGAACCTGGAAGGCTCTTTCGTGCGATTGCTGCCCAAAGATTCCAATCAGCGGGTGAAAATCAGCTATGGGGAAATTGCCGCACTGGCCTTTTCAGGGCGGGACACCGCGGCAGGGAAAAGCTGGGAGGCCTGGGTAAAGAAGTATTGGGAAAAGAAGGCTTCCGGTGGGGAAAAGCTGAGCCTGCAGCCGGAATCGTTGGAAGAGTAGAAGAAGGGCTCGGAAACGGGCTGGAATTCGATAAAATTCTGATTTTAAATCACTTACAATTTTTGGAAGGCAAAAAGAGGGCAGCATAGTACTGTGGACAATAAGCCCTTTCTTGTGATAGTGTTAGATACAGCGTTTGTTGCTCTTGTATTACCTTTTGACTCGTTCAGGGGGCTGCGAGAACAAACTCGCAGCCTTTTTTTCGGGCTGGAGGCAGTCGCGGAGCTTGGGAAACCATCTGCCGGGACCAAGAGAGGCAAAGCAATTTCAATATCGAGGTTTAGCAGTGAAGGAACAAGGAACAGTGAAGTGGTTCAATGCTTCGAAGGGCTACGGGTTCATCCAGCGCCAAACCGGTGAAGATGTATTCGTGCACTTCTCCGCGATTCAGATGGACGGTTACAAGTCCCTGAACGAGGGTCAGGCGGTGGAGTTTGAAGTGAAGAAGGGCCCGAAGGGCCTTCAGGCTGAGAACGTCACAAGCCTCTAGCCTGTAGATTGGGGAGGTCCCCGAGGAGTCGGGGACCTCGCCCAATAGCGAATGGGAAAAGCACGAATCCAACAGGGTGAAGTTAAGGAGGAAGTTGTGCAAGTGATGCAGGAAGGGCAGACCATCAAGCACGGGATATACGGCCTGGGCATTGTCACAGCCTCGGATCCGGAACGCACGGCCATAGATTTTGATGACCATGGGCCGAAACTTTTTGTGACCAGCATCTTCACGGCTGAAATCATCGGCGAAGCGCCCGCCACCCCGCCCAAGACGAAGCGCCGGCGTAAGGCTTCCACGGCAGCGAAAGCCAGCAAGAAAGCCGCGGCAGCCGCGAAGTAAAGCAAGAAAGTCCCGCCTGAAGTAACCCCGAAAGATGCGCCAGAAATGGCGCAGGGGTGTGTCCGGATGATTCCCGAAACTTGTCGACGGAATCGTCGAATTCGTTGCCATCTTCGTCTCGCATTGAAGTGGCCAAAAGCCGCGTTACGGAGTTGCCATTTCCTCGATGAGTGATGCGAAGCGCTCAATCGTATTGCTGGTTTTATTCTGGAGGCCGGTAATCGGCATCATTTTTCGCGGCAGTCAGAGGTTGCAAGTCGAGGCGAGTATTACCGGATAGCGGATTCGGCCTGATCGAAGGCGTGGTAGGACGAACGCACGAGGGGGCCAGATTCGACGTGCTTGAAACCCATTTGTTCGCCGAGACGCTTGTATTCGGCGAATTCGCTGGGATGGACAAAACGGATGACTGGGAGATGCTCGCGCGTAGGCTGAAGGTATTGTCCCAGGGTGAGGATGTTCGTGCCCTGGGCGGCCAGATCGCGCATCGTTTCCAGGACCTCTTCTTTCTGCTCACCTAATCCAAGCATCATGCCCGTTTTCGTAGGCACGCCGGGATGAGTTTGTTTCGCACGGCGCAGTAACTCCAGAGAGCGCTCATAGAGGGCACCCTTGCGCACCTGACGATACAGGCGCGGCACAGTCTCCGTGTTGTGGTTGAGGATGTCCGGCTTCACGGCAAGGACGGCGTCGAGGGCGTTCCAGTCGCCGCGAAAATCGGGGATGAGGACTTCGACCTTGCAGCCGGGGACGCGGTTGCGAATTTCCTGAATGGTGCGGGCGAAGATGTGAGCACCGCCGTCGGGCTGATCGTCGCGATTGACACTGGTGACGACGGCATAGCGGAGGCCCATGTGCGCGACAGCTTCGGCGACACGCAACGGCTCATCCTCATCAGGCGGGCCGGCGGGTTTACCGGAAGGCACGGCGCAGAAGCCACAGGCGCGCGTACAGATGTCGCCGAGAATCATGAAGGTGGCGGTGCCATGTTCCCAGCATTCGCCCATGTTGGGGCAGCGGGCAGATTCGCAGACGGTGTGAAGATCGAGAGTGCGCATGACACGCTTGAGGTTGTGGTAGCGATCGCCGCCAAAGAACTTCACGCGCAGCCAGTCTGGCCGCGGATGAGCGTCAGGATTCAGCGGGAGCGACGGTGTGCTGTTGGGGATGATGTTAAAGGGCGAAGCCATAATTCCCAGCGATTCTGGACAAACCCATTTTACGCAGGAAAGCGAGGTTCGACAAACAAGGCCAGGAATGGCCGGGATTACACCGGCTGGCGAGAAGAACGGACGAAATCGCGGAGTACGGTGACGTTGGGGCCGTAGGCGCCGATGCGGCCGGCGTCCACGGGAAGGCCGAGGCGCTCGGCGAGTTCGAGATCGACACCGGCATCATCGAGTTCGGAGAGGCTGAAACCTGCCGCGGGCTGCACGCGATTGAGCCCCGTGGGATAGACGGGACGCGGCGGGCGATGGCGCTGCCAAGGACGGCGCGCGAGCTCGTAGAATTGCTTCCAGTCACGTTTGTGCCACGTATTCATTTTCACCCTTAGACCCAGTGCCCTTCGTTGGATGCGAACAATAGCAGGAAGGTTCGCTCCTCCTCTGAACGGCCACAGAAACAATCCTTGCGCGAAAAACAAAGCGCAAGTCGTTCTTCTCATATACTCCAAGCAAACGGGAGCGTAAGAAAATCTTCGCCTGGTGTATCAAACACGTAACCCCGCGCGAAGTTTCGGCCACAGAATTTGAGCGCTGAGCACTGCACCGAAACACAGAACCGGCCGGGAAGGACCTCGTAGAGAGCGGCCGCCAGTTCGACCGCGGCGATAGTACATTGTAAAAATGGAGATGGCCAGAATAAAGTAGCGAAGCTGTGAATAACGGAGACGGAGCGGGCGGGAAGGAGTGCAGGCGCGATCCCGGCAAGAATCCGGAGAAAACGCGACAAAAGCAAAAGGCGATTCGGACGCAGGTCTGCGCCCGAAGCGCTCAACGAAGAGTAGGAGAAACTACCAGCGGTTGCCGCGGTCTCCGCGATCCCCACCCCGGCCACCGCCCCGGCCGCCGCGATCGCCGCCCCGGCCGCCACCACCACCACCACCACCGCCATAGCCGCCACGCCCACCACCGCCACCGGAGCGCTCCGTCTGCGGACGCGCTTCGTTGACGACAAGGTTCCGGCCCCCGAAGTTCTGACCGTTCAGGCTCGTCACGGCGCGGTCGGCGTCTTCATCGTTGGCGATCTCGATGAAGGCGAAACCACGCGACTGTCCCGTGAAGCGATCCCGAATCAGGCTGATCGCGGAGGGATTCACTCCAACTTGACCAAACCATTCCTGCAACTGCTCTTCCGAAGCGTTGAACGGAAGATTACCCACATAAAGCTTCTTCACCAGCGGACTCCTTCTGCCCGGAACCTAGCCACGATTGCGGAGCGCACCGAAGAATCAAAACCGCCGACGAGGCAGACCGGAGGGCGTGCCGCAGGGGGCGGGAGGGACACTTCAGTGGTCCCGTGCATGGTCTCGAAAAATGACTTTTTTTGCAACTATAAATCGTTGGAAGGGGGATGCCGGGGGGTACTAGGTCTGGACTTGGCACCAAAATGGCACAGGGATAGCAACCGACGCGAAGGGAGCCGTCAAAACTGTGAAAACAGCGCACGGGAGTTTCTAAGTGCGATAGGAAGCGTTGATGCGCACGTATTCGGCAGTGAAATCGCAGGTCCAGAAACGCGTGGACTCGCGCCCTGCGTGGAGATCGACGACCACCTGAACTTGTTTTTCCAGCAGGCGGTTGCTGGCGGCGCGCTCGTTGAAATCAAGCGGCTGGCCGCGGCGCAGCACCGGTATTCCCGCCAGGTGGATGTCCACGCGGTGGGGATCGAACTTGACGCCGGAGCGCCCTGCCGCAGCAAAGATGCGGCCCCAGTTCGGATCGCCGCCAGCAAACGCGGTCTTGACCAGCGGCGAGGTCGCGATGGTCTGAGCAATGCGGCGCGCGTCGGCCTCTGATTTGGCGCGACGCACTTCGATTTCGATAACGCGCTGCGCTCCTTCGCCGTCGGCAACGATCTGCAAAGCCAGCGAGTGGCAGACTTCTTCGAGCGCTTTGGCAAAGGCTCGATGCGCTGAGGTTCCCGCTTTGATGGCAGGTGCACCGGCCTGGCCGTTGGCCAGAACCAGCAGCGTGTCGTTGGTGGAGGTATCGCCGTCGATGCTGATGCAGTTAAAGGTTCGCGCGGCAACGTCACGCAGGGTTTTCTGGAGGAGTGAGGGGGAGATGGCGGCGTCTGTGGCGACAAACGCAAGGGTGGTGGCGAGATTTGGATGGATCATCCCGGCACCTTTAGCGCAGCCAACGAGATGAATGCGCTTGCCCGCCATCTTAAAGAACGTCGTGGCTGTCTTGGGGCGCGTGTCCGTGGTGCAGATAGCGAGAGAGAACTCGGCAAAGGAGCGAGCGGACGGCCGGCGATTCCGGGTGATGCCTGTGAGGGCGCGGAGAATTTTCTCGAGCGGCAACGGCACGCCGATGACGCCGGTGGAACAGACCAGAACTTCGTGGGGATGGCAACCTAGGCGCCGCGCCGTTTCTTCCACGGTTTCCAACGAGGCGGCACGGCCTGCGGGACCCGTGGCGCAATTTGCGTTGCCGGCATTGACGATGACGGCCCGCATGCGGCCCCTGGACGCGCGCAAATTTTCTTTCGAGACCACAACCGGCGGTGCAACGACGAGGTTCTGCGTGAAGACGGCGGCGGCCGAAGCCGGAACGTCACTGGAGAGCAGCGCCAGATCCAGCGCGCCAGTCTTCTTCAGGCCACATGCCGTGGCCGAGAAACGGAATCCGCGAGGGAGAGCGGCTTCGGAGAGGGCGTACTTCATGGGATGAGTGTCCGTGAGGCGGGTGTGACGCTCACGGAAGCAACCTCCGATCCTCCGCGCGGTGCGATGCGGCTTCGAAAATACTGAATGCAGAAGTGAGGCTCATGGCTTGTTCTCCAGTGATTTGAGTTTTTGTTCGAGCTGCGAAATCGCGGCGCGGACCGAATCTTCGGAAGTGCCTCCGGGAACGTTTTTGGACTGGAGGGCTGCGGCAAGTTGCAACGCGTTGGCGACGTCGGTGTCAAACGCCGGTGAAATCCGCCGGAAGTCCTCCAGCGATAATTGCGTCCAGGGTTTTGCCTGACGCTCCGCTTCCCGCAGGAGATTTCCGACCAGATCGTGGGCCTGGCGGAAGGGAACACCCTTTTTGACGAGGTAGTCGGTGGCTTCGGTAGCAAGAAGAACGGGATTCGCGGAGGCCGCGGCCAGCTTGCCTTCGTTGAAGCGCATTGCAGAAACAGCCCCCGCGGCAACATGGACCATCGAGGCAAGCTGGTCGTGAGCGGAGAAGAGGGCTTCCTTGTCCTCCTGGAGGTCACGCTGGTAACTGGAAGGCAGGCCTTTCAGCGTCGTGAAAAGGCTGAAAAGAGCGCCAGTGACGCGCCCAGTCTTGCCGCGCAGAAGTTCCCAGGCATCGGGATTTTTCTTTTGCGGCATCAGGCTGCTGCCGGTGGAATATTCATCCGGGAGAATGGCGTAGGAAAATTCCTGCGAGGCGAATAGAACGAAATCTTCGGCGAGGCGCGAGAGGTGCGTGGCAATACCGGCGAGGGCAAACAAATAATCAAGCGCGAAATCGCGATCGCTGACAGCATCAAGGCTGTTGGCGGTGATGCGGGAGAAGCCAAGTTCGCGCGCGATGGCTTCGCGATCGATGGCAAAAGAACATCCCGCAAGGGCGCCGGATCCCATGGGGCAGACGTCGGCGCTGGCGGCGGCGTTGTGCAGGCGGTTGAGGTCGCGCGCAAAGGCCTCCGCGTGAGCCATCAGGAAATGAGACAAGAGTATGGGCTGGGCATGCTGGAGATGGGTCATGCCGGCCATAGGAACTTTGAGGTGGGCTTTGGCTTGATCCAGGAAAGCGCGGATCAGGACGATCACGCCCGAGCGAGTTCCAGTCGCAGCATCACGGACAAAAAGGCGAAAATCAGTGGCAACGAGTTCGTTCCGGCTGCGCCCAGTGTGCAGTTTCCAGCCCAGTGGGCCGAGAAATTCAACCAGGGCCTTTTCCACGAAGTGATGGACGTCTTCGGCGGCCGAGGAGTCGAGCCAGGCGAGATCAGTCTTGGCGCGTTCCGCGATTTTGTCCAGAGCACCGAGAGTTTGGCGAACTTCCACTTCGTTGAGAATGCCGGCACGCTGCAAAGCCCTGGCCCAGGCGCGATCGACGGCAAGTTCATAGGGGAGAAGACGGCGGTCGAACGCAAAAGAGCGCTGAAAAGCGTCGAACTCTTCGTTCGGCGGGCGATCGAAGCGCCCACCCCATAGGCGATCGTCTTTGCGTTCGGTCATAGGAATCCCAGGCCGTGTGTGAGCTGCAACACCCAGAAGAAGGCCCCAAATCTTGCACATCGCTCAGCGGAGGCAACGTGCACCACTACCTATATCAAATACCGCAATGGAATGGGGCGCGGCCGTCAGAAACTCTCCCAAGACGGAGCCGCGCCCCGGCGAAAATTCTCAAGAATACTGGCCTTCGGCTTTAGCCATGGGACGAACTGTAACCGGCAAAGCGAAAAGATTGATGAAGCCCTCGGCGTCCTTGGGGTTGTAACGGCCCATGGAAAAACTGGCGAGGTCGGAGCGGTACAGAGAGAAAGGCGAGAGACGCTTGGTGACATTGAGCGTGCCCTTCCAGAGTTTCAGGCCGACCGAGCCGGTGACGCGCTGCTGCGCAACATTGAAGAAGCCATCGAGAGATTCACGCAGCGGCGAAAACCACAAGCCGTAATAAACGAGCTCGGCGTAACGCCCCGAGAGGGCCTGCTGGAAGTGGGAGGTTTCCCGGTCGAGAGTAAGCCGCTCCAGTTCGCGGTGCGCGGTAACGAGCAGCGTTCCGCCCGGGGTTTCATAGGCGCCGCGCGATTTCATTCCCACCAGACGATTCTCGACGAGATCGGTGCGGCCGACGCCATGTGTTGCGGCAATGTCGTTTAATGCATTGAGAAGCGCGACGGGCCCAAGCTTCTTGCCGTTCACCGAAACAGGCGTGCCTGCTTCAAAGCCAATCTCCACCTCTTCGGCTTTTTCCGGAGCCTGCTCTGGCGAAACAATCCACTGCCACATGGATTCACGGGGCGCATTGGCGAGATCTTCGAGATCTCCGCCCTCGTGGCTCAGGTGCCAGATATTGCGATCGCGGCTATAAATGTTGGCGCGGCTTTGTTCCACCTGGACGTGGTGCTTTTGCGCGTAGGCAATGGCGTCCTCACGCGAGTCGATGGCCCACTCACGCCACGGGGCGATGATGGGGAGGTGCGGCGCGATGGCTTTGTAGGCCAGCTCAAAGCGGACCTGGTCATTGCCCTTGCCGGTGCAACCATGGGAGAGGCCATCAGCGCCGAGTTGCAGGGCGAGTTCGGCCTGACGCTTGGCCAGGACGGGACGAGCCATGGAGGTGCCAAGCAGGTAGGTGTGCTCATAGACAGCACCGGCCCGGAGTGTGGGCCAGATGTAGTCGCGGACGAATTCCTCGCGCAGATCTTCGACGTAGGCGGTGGACGCGCCGGTGGTAAGCGCCTTTTTGCGGGCGGCCTCGAGATCTTCCTGTTGGCCAACGTCTCCGATCATGGCAATCACTTCACAGCCATAATTTTCGCGGAGCCACGGAATAATGATGGACGTATCCAAGCCGCCGGAATAGGCAAGAACGACTTTCTTTGGTTTGGGCGCTTGCGGTGTCACTGGGTTTTCTCCTAAGGATGCCAAAAGGGATTAGGAATACAGCGCGTGCAGGATGGCCTTTTGCACGTACATACGGTTTTCGGACTGTTTGAGCACAATGGACGTCGGGCCGTCGAGAACTTCGTCGGTCACTTCCGCGCCGCGGTGTGCCGGAAGGCAATGCATAAAGAAGGCGCCGGGTGCGGCTTGCTCCATGAGCTTGCGATTGACCTGGTAAGCCTTGAAGACGTTGCGGCGTACCTTCTCTTCGGCCTCGAAGCCCATGCTGGTCCAGGAATCGGTGTAGACGGCTTGCGCGCCAGCGACCGCTTCCGTGGGATTGGTGAACAACTCGATGCGCGTGCGGGTTTCCTTGGCGACGCGCTTGGCGTCCGAGAGAACGTCCGGCGCGGGAGCGTAATTTGCCGGTGTGGCGATGCGGAAGTTCACGCCGAGGCGCGCGGCGAGGAATAAGAGTGAGTGGCAGACATTGTTGCCGTCGCCGACGTAGGCGAGTTTGAAGCCTTTCAGCGAGCCGACCTTCTCTTCGAGTGTGAAATAGTCGGCGAGCGCCTGGCAGGGATGGAATTTATCGGAGAGCGCGTTGACCACGGGGATGTTGATGCTGGCCGCCATTTCCTCCAGAACACGCTGTTCGTAAACGCGGGCGACGATGCCCTGCACCCAACACTCGAGGTTGCGGGCCACATCGGGGATGGATTCGCGCTCGCCCAGCCGCGCCTGAGTGTGATCGAGGAAGACCACATCGCCACCCATGCTCTGGATGCCGACCTCAAACGTGACACGCGTGCGCAGGGAGGGCTTCTCAAAGATGAGAGCAATGTGCTTGCCGCGCAGCACGGAGGTGAAACGCGACGGGCGCGCCTTGATGTCCGCGGTGCGCTGCAGAAGCTCGCGCGTGTCCGCGGGCGACCATTCGGCGCCCGTGAGGAGGTCCTTGGCGATGGATACGGGGATCGTCAGTGATGCGGTCATTCGTTATTCTCCACACGTATAAGAGTGTCAGACAGATGCTCCGGCCGAGTGTTCCGCGGAAGAGAAGCCGCGCAGAACACGGGTACCGGGAACAGCGGAAAAGGCCGCGTGGCCGGAAACAGGCGAAAATAAGCCGGGGGCCAGCGCTGCCGCGGCCGAATGGCCGCCTACAATGTGAACTTCGCGAACGCCACCCTCGAGGGCGCGCTTGGCGGCCTCCAGCTTCAAGATCATGCCGCCGGAGACTACGCGCGCGTGCACGAGATGGTCGATCTGTTCGCAGGAAATGGCCGAGAGGACTTTGTCGCCGTCGAGGACGCCGGCGACATCGGTGAGGTAGACGAGATGGTCTGCTTCGATGAATTCGGCGCAGGCCGCAGCCATGTGATCGGCATTGATGTTGTAGAGTTCGCCGTCCGCGCCCAGCCCGAGGCAAGGGGCAACTGGGATTAGCTTCTCCCGCCAGAGCGATTCGAGAAAGCGCACATTGACGCTCGTCAGATAGCCCACATAGCCGAGGCTGCCCTCGATGTCGTTATGCACGAGGGGGGCGGCGGAAAAGCAGGCCGCATCCGCCGCGGAGATGCCGACGGCGGGCTGGCCTTCCGCGGAAATCGCGGCGGCGAGGCGTTTGTTGAGCAGCCCGGCAAAAACCATCACGGCGACATCGCGGGTTTCGCCATCGGTGACGCGCAGTCCGGAGACGAATTTGCTTTCGATCCCAAGACGCTTCAAGGTGGCGGTGAAGAGGCCGCCGCCGCCGTGAACAACCAGGATTTCGTGGCCATGCCGCGCGAGCGTGGCGACGTGGCGAGAGAGTTGTTGTACGGTGGCAGCATCTTCGAGCAAAGCGCCCGCAAATTTGATGACAATTCTCATAGAAGTCCGGTCTGCTCCTCTAGTCCAAGCGTGAGATTCATGTTTTGCACGGCTTGCCCGGCCGCGCCCTTCCCCAGGTTGTCCAGGCACGAAACGATGATCAGGCGTTGCCCGTCGGTGTCCAGAACGAAGCCGATGTCGCAGAAATTTGTTTTCGTGACGTGCTGCAATTCGGGCGTGGAACCCGCGGGGGAGATGCGCACCATGGGGCGGCCCGCGTAAAACTTCTTATAGAGTTCTTCAATAGCTTGCGGCGTGTGCGGCGCGGCCAGTGTCACGTAGATCGTGGACAGGATGCCGCGTGCAACGGGAAGCAGGTGGGTTGAAAAAACCACCTGCGATTCCGGCAGGCCGGTGTGCTCGACAATTTCCGGCGTGTGACGATGCGAGAAAAGATTGTAAGCGCGGAAATTTTCGCCTACTTCGACGAAATGGAGATCGCGCCGCGGCTCCTTGCCCGCGCCGCTAGCGCCGGATTTACAGTCGCAGATGACGTTTTGCGTCGGCGAAACGAGGCCGGCCTGCGTCAACGGGCGCAGCGCGAGAATCACGCTGGTCGCATAGCAGCCGGGATTGGCGACGAGTTTCGCTCCCGGGATGATGTCCGCATAAAGCTCTGGCAGGCCGTACACGGCGTCGCCCAGATGCGCTTGGTGCGGTGCGGGCAGCTTGTACCAGGAAGAGAACGTCTCCGCCGAAGAGAAGCGGAATGCACCGCTCAGATCGATCACACGCAAACCCGCATCGAGCAACTTCGGCCCAATCTCGGCCGAGACTTCGTGGGGCGTGGCGAGAAAAGCCGTGCCCGCGGAATTGGCCGTGATCGCCTCGATGGAAAGAGGCTTCAGAGGGGCCTCGCCCCAACCGCGCAACTGAGGAAAAAGCTCGGAGAGGCACTGAGCGCCATTGGTCTCGCGAACATAAAAGGTTGGCCGGGAAACCACGGGATGACGCAGAAGAAGCGTGGCCAGCTCATAACCCGTATAGCCGGTGACACCAATGACGGCAATGTGCCGGGGATCTCTCATTTCACCTGTGCTTCGATTTTTTTCTGGAGAGACTCCCGGGCCTTACGGCTGGGGGTAATGATCAGAACGGTGTCATCGCCGGCAATGGTGCCGGCAATTTCGGGGAATCTTGCGCCGTCGACGGCAGCCGCGAGGGGCTGCGCGCCGCTAGGAGGCGTTTTGAGGACCAGCAGATTCTGCGCGGGCCGGAGGTCCAGCAGGAATTCGCGGATTGCGCGGGTAAGTGGAGGAACGGTGGCGGCTTCTTCCGGCAAACCGGAGCCGGACTTGTAGCCCTCGTTGGTTTTGACGAGCTTCAATTCCTGTAAATCGCGGGAAAGGGTGGCCTGGGTCACGCGCAGCTTTTGCTTGGCGAGACGGTGACGGAGTTCTTCCTGATTGGCGATGCGCTCGCCGGAAACCAGGCGGAGAATCTGTCCGTGCCGGAATGTTTTTGTCGCGCTCATCGAGAATGCCCTATGCAAGACACTGTATATTTATACAGTTCTCGCGCCGGGGTGTCAACTCAATTGCCCCGGCTTCTTGTGCTCTCCTGCGCGCCGCGCGGCACCTTCCGGCCAGGGGCAATTGGACTATGATGGGGTTCTGCACGAAGTTCCTCACCCGCAAGCCGCAGTGCAGCGGTTGCGCGGGGGTCCTGCCGGAAAAGGAGCCAGCCATGACCAATGAACGCAAACCGAAAAAACCGCGTGAACAATACCGCCTGCGCACGCGGCTGATCCATGGAAGCTTTGCCACCGGCCGTTGGGATTACGATCACCATGTGGTGCCGCCGCAATCGAGTTCCGCCACGTACCGGCTGTCTTCGGTGCACCGCGGGGCGCAGGGATTCATCGAATTTGCCACCCCGGAATCGCGCCGGGCGCCCATCTACATCTATGACCGGTTAGACGAGCCGAGCCGCGGGATGTTGGAAGAGAATCTGGCGGTGGCGGAAGGTGGAGAGGTTGCCGTCACCTTTGCGACGGGCATGGCGGCGGTAAGCGGGGCCCTGGGAATCCTCACGGCCAGCGGCGACCAGATCGTGGCACATCAAGTCCTCTATGGTTGCACGCACAGCCTGATGACAAGCTGGCTGCCACGCTACAAGATCCACACGGATTTCTGCGATCTGTGCAACCCGGAAACGCTTGCGAGCGTGGTTACAAAACAGTGCCGGGTTGTTTATTTCGAGACGCCCGTCAATCCGACGATGGAACTGATTGATCTGCAGGCGGTGCGGCGCGTGGTTGACCGGTTGAACACAGGAAGGGCGGACGAGGAAAGAATACGGATCGTGGTCGATAACACATTTTCCACGCCGTACTGCCAGAGGCCGCTGGAACACGGCGTGGACCTGGTGGTGCACAGCCTGACCAAGGATATCGGTGGGTTTGGCACGGAAATGGGCGGTGCGGTGATCGGCGCGAATGAGTACTTCAATCTGCTCATGCTCTACCGCAAGGATTTTGGGGGCGTCCTTTCGCCCAAGAATGCGTGGCCCATCCTGGTCTATGGTTTGCCGACACTGGCGACACGCATGGTGAACCAGCAGAAGAGCGCCATGCAGGTAGCGGAGTTCTTGCAGCGCCAAGCGAAGGTGGCGCGGGTGCTGTATCCGGGGCTGCCAAACTTTCCGCAGCGCGAACTGGCGCGGCGGCAGATGACCACGCCGGACGGCGCATTCGCGCCGGGCTGCATGTTGTACTTCGAGCTGAAAGGAAGAGATGGCACCGGTAATAGCGCGGCGGAAGCGGCCGAGCGATTTGTCGACTACGTCGCGGAGAAGTCCTATACGGTGACCCTGGCGGTCAGCCTGGGGCAGATCAAGACGCTGATCGAGAATCCCTTCTCCATGACGCACGCGGCGATCCCGGACGAAGAGAAAATCCGCTGCGGGTTGCAGCCCGGAGGCATCCGTCTCTCCCTCGGGTTGGAGGACTGGCACGACATCATCGCCGACCTGGAAGACGCCCTGGAAGTGGTCTGACCGGAAGGACAGGTAGGGACGGCTGCACGATTCGCCGCATCCCGCAGATGACTGCTGGATTTTTTGCTCCGGGAGTGTTACGAATCGGTCATCGCCTTTTTGCGCCGATGACCGAACTGTGCCATATCGGAGGATGCAAGCACGACGTGCCGGCCGCCCTGGCCGACGACAAGCTTTGCATCTTACATTTCACGCTGTCGCTGGAAGCGAGCTGCGCGGAGAAGCGGCGCGAGACGGCTCTTGGGAACACGCCGCACGAACGGCAGCGCGAAATCATGCGGTTTATCACAGAAAACGGGGAACGCCTGGCCAGGGTCGCGACCAGCGGCCTGCATTTGACGGATGACTTGAAGGCGCGCGTGCTGAGCACCTTTCTCACTCTGATGAATCTGCGCGAGAATCTGGATCGTGCGGCCATGCGCACACCGACTGGCCGCGGCGGATTTTCCCGCTAGCCTCCACGAACCAAGCTCCCGTTCAAATGGAATAGAACCGCCGCGTCACGGCGAGATGCTTCCTGCCGATCGGAATGGCCCGGCCATCGATGAAAGCCGGCATTTTGGGGCTCGTGCGGCCATGAGCCGCTCCTGTCTTTCGGTGCCAAGGCATTCCAAGCACATCTTCGGCGAGTATTTCTCAAGGAGCGGGTGGCTCACGTAATATAGAGTTCCAGCCTTGGAATCTTCTTTCTTGATAGCTCCAATGGCATCCGGAGAGGCAACGCCGCTGTGCTAGGCTTCGTCTGAGTGAAGAAATACATGAAAGTACGCCGGGTCAACAGGCTGCAAGGTCTAGCGCTCCTGGTCCTGCTTCTGGGAGGAGGGTCCGCGTGCGGCCAGGTGCCGGAAAAACCCCCCAGTGAGAACGAGCCCGCTCCGAACGTGATAGCCATGCGGGTGGTGCGCGAGGATGGCAGCGTCCTGATTGCGAACCCTGGCGGCCTAGCCGTGGAAATCGGGAAGCCGCTACAGCGCGACCAAGTGGCCGCAAGCATCCGGACAATCTATCAAACCGGCGATTATTCTGATTTGCGCGCGGTCGTCACGCGCGAAGCGGCGGGAATACGGCTGGATTTCGTTGCACGGGAAAACTTGTTCATCAATCAAGTGGTCATCGAAGGACTGAAAGCGCCACCCTCGGACGCCTCCGCAGCCGCGGCGATGCAATTGTCGCTGGGGCAGACGTACCGCGCAGCAGATATAGATGACGCAATCAATCGGCTGAGGGAGGCGTTGCGCGAGGAAGGACTGTATCAGTCAAAAGCGACGGCGGAACGTCAGCCTCACCAGGAGACGCATCAACTGGATGTGATCGTGCACGTGGAGCCCGGGCCGCGGGTGCGCCTGCGGAATGTCGAACTGCTCAACAACACGCACTATCCTGACGCCCAGCTACTGAAGCTTTTCAAGCTCAAGCCGGGCAGCGAACTGACGATTGCCCGAGCGCAGCAGGGCACCGAGCGCATCCGGAAATACCTGGAAAAGCGGGGGCACTTGAGCGCGCGCGTTTCGGTACGGCGGGGTGAGTATAGCGCGCAGAATAACACGCTGCCCTTAACTCTGGAAGTGACGGAAGGGCCGCGTGTTCTGGTGGAAGTGGCAGGCGCGAAATTTTCCAAAGGCACGCTGAAGAAACTCGTTCCTGTGTACCAGGAAGGCTCGGTGGATACCGATCTGCTCGAGGAGGGAAAGCGCAATTTGCGGGAACGATTGGAGCGCGAGGGATATTTCGACGCGACGGTAGATTATGCGACGGCGGAACGCGAGGTCGACGGGAAGAAGTCGGACTGGAAAGGATCCGAGGAAGTGATCACCTATACGGTGAATCGGGGCGATCGCCACAAGTTGCTGCGCATCGAGTTCGCCGGGAATCGCTATTTCAGCACCTCCCTGCTGCGCAGCCGGCTGAACATTGCGCCCAGTTCGTTCGAGATTCGAGCGCGATTCAGCCGCCGGCTGTTGGATTCGGACGTGTTGTCGATGAAGAGTCTGTACGCCGCCAACGGATTTCTGTCCGCCAGCGTGGAAGGAAAGATACAGGACGACTTCGAGGGGAAGAGGGGCGACCTGGTGATCCGCTTTGTGATTCAAGAAGGCAAGCAGACACTGGTCTCGAGCCTGTCCGTCGAGGGCATGAAGGCCATAACGGAAAAGGAAATTCGCGGCGTCATCGGGTCGCTGCCGGGCCAGCCTTATTCGGACATTAACGTGGCGACGGACCGCGACAATATTCTGGCCCTCTACTTCAACCAGGGCTTCCCCAGTGCGCAATTCTCGTGGATCGCAGAGCCTGACAAATCGCCTCTCGATGAAGGAAAAGCCGCAAAAGGGAATTCAGCCAGTGGGGATTCCGCCGAGGCGCAAGCCGCCAGACAGGAGTACCACATCGAGCGCGCGGAGCCCATGCGTCTGGTCTACAAGATCGAGGAAGGTTCGCAGATTCGCGTGCGCCGCGTGCTCCTGGCGGGATACAAACGCACGCGTCCGCGGGTGATCGGCCGCGAGGTAAGAGTGAAACCGGATCAGCCGCTGCGTGAGGGAGATGTGGTGGAGTCCCAGCAGAAACTCTACAACCTGGGAGTTTTCAACCGGGTGACCATCGAGCCGCAAAACGCCGCGGGTACCGACCCCGAGAAGGATGTCGTTGTCCTCGTGGAAGAAGCCAAACGTTACACCATTGCGTATGGCGGGGGTTTCGAAGTACAGCGCCTGGCCAGCTCGACCGATCCGACTGGTGGACAGGTGGAGGCTGCACCGCGCGGGATTCTGGAGATTTCGAAGCAGAACCTGACCGGCCGCGCCGATTCGCTGACCTTAAAATTGCGGGGCAGCACGATTCAGGGGCGGGCGCTGCTCGCGTATTCCGTGCCGAATACGTTCAACAACCCCAAATTAAGTTTGCAAGCCACCGCATACTTCGAGAAATCGCAGGACATTAACACCTTTTCGCAGACTCGCTATGAGGGGAACCTGCAGCTCACGGAGCAGATCTCCTCGCGCTCTTCCATACTGTATCGCTACGCGTTCCGCAAGATAACGGTCAGCAATCTGAACATCCCGTCGGACGAAATCCCGCTTTTTAACCAACCAACGCTGGTGTCGCAATTCGGGGCGACATGGTTCCGCGACACGCGGAATAATCCTGCGGATGCGACGAAAGGAAGCTTTAACAGCGCGGACGTGAGCCTTGCGGCCACCAAGATCGGATCGAGCGCCAACTTTGCGCGGTTCTTCTTCCAGAATTCGACGTATACGCCAATCAAAAGAGGTTGGAGCTTTGCGCGCTCGACCCGCATAGGCATCCTGGTACCGTATGGCGATACCGTCTCGCTGACATTTCCCGCGCCTGACAAGGCACCGTTCCCGACGGTCATCCCTTTGCCGGAACGTTTCTTTGCGGGAGGCGGAACCTCTCTGCGGGGCATTGCGTTGAATCAGGCAGGGCCCCGCGATGCGGACACGGGCTTTCCGGTTGGCGGCCAGGCGGTCATGATCTTCAATCAGGAATTGCGGTTTCCGCTCAAGCTGCCCTTTGTGGGCGCAGGCCTGGGTGGCACGCTCTTCTATGATGGAGGCAGCACATATAGCCGGCTGACGCGAATGACCTTCCGTTGGTCGCCGCCCGATCCAGTCTTCAAGGCGGCATATCCGGGGTACCCCCTGGGGCGGTACAATCCCACGCAATGCGTGGAGAACTGCAGCAATGAGCTGAACTATTTTTCGCACACCATCGGCGTGGGTCTGCGGTACGCAACACCTGTCGGGCCGATCCGCATTGATGTCGGCTATGAACTAAACCGGCCGCAATTCGTCATCCCTTGCAAGAATGGGGCGGTGCTCTGCCAGGAAGCGACACGCTTGCCGGCCATCCAAATCTTCTTCAATTTGGGGTCAAGTTTCTAATGCGACGCCGTGTTTTAATTCTGAGCTCAATTCTGGCCGTGCTGACGGCCAGTAAAGCCGTGCTGTCGCAGGAGGTCATTGACCGGGTCGCGGCGCGCGTGGAGAACGACATTATTCTCGTCAGCGATGTCCATGCGCTGGCGCGCTACCAAATGTTCATCGAGGGCAAGTCAGAAAGCGACACGCAGATTTTGGATCGGCTGATCGACCAGTGGATCGTGCGCAATGAGGCCAACGCTGCCAGGTACCCGCAACCATCCGATGAAGAGGTGCAGCGTAGCCTGGCGCGCCTCGAGCGGTCATTTTCTTCACCCGCCGAGTTTGAGGATCGCAGGCGGCAGAGCGGGCTCAGCAGCGAAGAGTTGCTGACGATGGTGAAGTCGCAGCTCTACCTGAGCAATTACCTGGACACAAGATTTCGACCCTCGATCCAGGTCGAAGAAAAAGACGTGGAAGAGTTTTACAAAGCGCGGGTGGTGCCGAGGGCGGAATCGCGGGGTCAAACGCCGCCGACACTCGAGGCCGCGCGTGATTTCATCCAGGAAGCGCTGGTACAGCGCGCGATCAATGAGCAAGCCGACCGCTGGCTGAAAGAAAGCAGGTCACGGATTCGCGTGGAGAATTTGTTGAACGAGAGCAAGCCATGACCAAAGAATCGCGCTGGCGAAAAATTCTTTGGCTGGAGCATGTCTTTTGGGTGCTGGGGACGTGGGCTCTGCTGGGAATTGCCCTGGCGATCATCGCCGTGGGCAGCGGATTGGCAAACCCGCTCCTGCGCCGCGTCCTGATTCACCGGATGGAGACGCTGACCGGAGCGCGCGTCGAAATCCGCACGGTCTCCGTGGGCTGGTTCTCGCTGAGTGCCACGGTGAACGGGATGGTGGTGCATGGCAAAGAGGCGGCGAGCACGGAGCCGCTGTTAAGCGTAGAACAGGCCCGCGTGGGACTGCGCATCGATTCGTTCTGGGGGCGGCGCGTGGGGCTGAATGAACTGGTGTTGCAATCGCCGCGGCTGCACCTGCGCGTGGAAAAGGACGGGAGCAACAATCTGCCAACGTTAAAACGCACAAGCGCGGCGCGGAAGACGCCACAGGAAATGCTGCTGGAACTGCACGTGCAGCGCGCGGAAATCAAGGATGGCTGGCTGCTCTACAACGACACTAAGAAATTGCTCGCGGTGGAAGGCGGCGACCTCGCGTTCGAGTTGACGCGGCGCGGTCAGCCGGAGCATGCCCTCTATATCGGCACACTGAAGTGGGAGTCTGTTGAATTGGCCCGGCGTCGCGACGTGCCGGTACCGGCGAATCTTTCCGCGAAATTCTCGCTGGGCCCCGGGGGCTTTGCGCTGGAACAGGGAGTGCTGGACCTTGGCCGTTCCCATGTAGACTTGCAAGCGCAGGCAAAAGATCTGAACGCCGGAAACTGGACTTATCGCTACCGCGGGTGGCTGGACCTGCTCGACCTGCGTGAAACTTTCCGTACCCCAGAAATACCCTTGGGGCGCGTTGATCTGCGAGGAGAAGGAAGCCTTACGGACGGCAAGCTGGAAGGCAAAGGCAGCTACGCAGCGGACAATATCAAATTGAGTTTCGAGGATTTCCACGCTGCGAATTTGACCAGCCGGTCGAGCTACGTTCTGGATTCGCAAGGAGTGGTGCTGCCGGACTTCGCGGCCTACGCGCTGGGGGGAAGCGTGAAAGGCCGCGTCAACATGCGCTTCGATGGGCTGAAGTTCCGCGCGGAGACGAGGCTGCAGGATATCCGCCTTTCTCTTGTTGCGCCAGCGATTGATCACGCGGGTTTTCCCGTCGACAAATTGCACTGGGATGCGGTGATTTCAGCGGACACCGTGGAAACCTGGCATGACAATTTTCGTGACTTCGATATCACTGCGCGGATGCATTGGGACGAACCGGAGGAGCTGGCCGCGGGGCACATCCCCGTCGCGGGCGATTGGAAACTGCGCTACCGCTACGAGCCGGACATTTTGAGTCTGGAGCAATTGGAGTTCGAGACGCCGACGTCCCGGGGCTCGATCACGGGTGTGCTGGATCCCAAGCGTTCGGCACTCGATGTGCGACTGGATGTGGGCTCGCTGGATGCGTGGAACGATTTCATCCACGCGATTGCGGGGGACAAACCCGGTACCCCGGAAGCGGCGGTGCGCATTGGCGGGTCGTTGCAATGGATCGGGAAAATCACGGGTCCCGGCGAGGGGCCGGAGTTTCAGGGCCACTTCCACGGGGAGCGCATCCGTTATGAGGATTTTGCGCTGGATTCCCTGGACGGCGATTTGACCTATTCTCCGAAAGAACTGGTGATTAACAAAGGGCGCATGCGCCACGGCGTGATGGAAGCGGAAATCGACGGGCGGATGCAGCTGAGCGATTGGGATTTTCTGCCGGACAACGAATGGACCAGCGACATCAACCTGGAAAAAGTGCCGATGGAAGGATTGGAGCAGTTGGCGGGCTGGAAATATCCATTAAAGGGATTGGTGACGGGACAATTCCACGGGCACGGCACGCGCGCACAGCCCGCGCTGACCGGGTTGCTTGATGTGGCCGATGGAGATGCGTATGGCGTTACGTTTAATCGCTTACGCGGGCAACTGAGCGTCATGCCGGACGAAGTGCGGCTGGCTAACGCGGAGTTGCGGTTCTTTGCGCCAGGCACCGAAAAAACGGGGGGAGCGGGAATTGTGACGGGTACGGCGGCGTACCGATTTGGCGACCGTTCCTTGACGACAGATCTGGTGGGGGCCTCGCTGCCGCTCGCGAATTTCGGAAAGATTCAGTCGGCCAGTCTTCCTCTGGGAGGGCAAATCACTTTTCGTCTGAAATCGAGCGGTCCGGTAACGCAACCCCTCGCGGAAGGCTCTTTTCGCGTGGTGAATTTGCAGATCGGCACGGAAGTCATCGGCAGCTTGAAGGGGGAACTGCATTCGGACGGAAAGGAAGCGAGTTTGAAACTTGGATCCGCAATGAACGAAGGAGCGATCACGGGTGGGCTCAAGCTGGGCTTAGCTGCCCCGCAGCCTGTGGATGGGAAGATCACGATCCAAAACATAAACCTCGATCCCTACCTGCTCTCCGCCCTGCACCTGAAAAAATTCACCGGCCACGGCACCGCGGACGGCGACATTACGGTGAGCGGGGAACTTCAGCATCCGGAAAGTCTGGTGGTGGATAGCAATTTCACCCGTTTGTTGCTGACCTATGGCGGCGTGCAACTGGAAAATTCCGGTCCGATCCACCTGACTTCGACACGGGACAGCCTGAAGATTGTGAACGCTTCGCTGAAAGGAACGGATACGAACGTCGAATTGAGCGGCTCGATTCAATTCACCGGCCGGCGGGCACTGGCGATGAAGATGAATGGAACGGTGGACCTGCGGCTGCTGAGCGCCTCTATTCCGGACTTCGATTTGGCCGGCCATGCCGATATCAACGCCTCGTTTGAGGGTACGGTGGACCGGCCGAGAATCATCGGGCGCGTGAAGCTCACGAATGCCTCGGCGCGCACAGCGAACTTCCCGACCGGTCTGAGCAGCGTGAAGGGCGATCTAGTGTTTGATGCGAACCGGCTGTTTTTCGAGAATGTCACCGGTGAATCGGGAGGTGGCCTTCTCGTCCTTTCCGGCAGCGTGAATTATTCGGAGAAGCCGCTGCGATACGACATCTCCGCGAAAACCGACCGCATCCGGATTCGTTATCCGGAAGGGATCAGTTGGCTGGCAGGCGGATCGCTGCGACTCTCCGGCACGTTGGAGGGTGGAGTACTCTCCGGCAAGGTTGCCGTTCAACGCGTGAATCTCAGTGAGGGGCTGGAATCGGCGGGCCTCCTGGTATCCAGCACGGGCGGAAGCAGCTCCGGCAGCTCGAGTTTCTTGCGCAACTTGCAGCTCGACGTGGAAGCAAGTTCCACGCCGGATGCACGGATGGAATGGCCGGGAGCCCAACTCGATGCGGACGCCAATCTGCGTGTTCGAGGCACGGCAGAACACCCGATTTTGCTTGGGCACATCCACGTGCTCTCTGGGGATTTGTATTTCCGGGACAGCCACTATCACGTGGCGCGGGGGGATTTGAATTTTGCCAACCCGTTCCGGCTGAATCCCGTGATCAATGTCGAAGCAACGACGACGATCCAGCAATATGAAATTACGCTGAACTTCACAGGGGAGGCGAGCAAACTGAGTCTGTCCTACCGCTCGGATCCGCCGTTGCCCGCGAACGACATCATCACATTACTGGCATTAGGACAGACCGGCTCGGAATCGGCGCTACGCACGGGCGCCGCGACGCAGAGCGGCACTTCCGGCGCGTCGGCGTTGTTGTCGGAGGCGATTTCGAGCCAGTTGGGCGGGCGCGTGGAGCGGCTGTTCGGCATTACGCGATTCCGCGTCGATCCCGGCCTCACAGGGGTGGGAGCAAGCAGCTCCGGCCAGAACGCAGCGGCACGCGTGACCGTCGAGCAGCAAGTGACGCCCAACTTGACGGTACTCTATGAAACGAACGTGACTTCCACGCAGCAGCAGGTGATCCAGATCGAGTACAACTTGAACCGGAACATCTCCGTGGTGGGCTTGCGGGATCAGAACGGCACTTTCGGCATGGACATCAAGTTTAAGAAACGCCTGCCGTAAGAATGGCGCGCGACCCAAACCATCGAGTTGTCATTGCAATGGAATTGGAACTCAGGGTTGAGATTGCTGCGCGTCCTGCTGAGGCGCTTCCTGCTGGGGGCGATGCTGTGGCTGCCAGCGGCGCTGCGGAGGATTGTACAGCCGGGCATTCTGTCCGGTGACGGGATCCTCCTCTTTGGCCGCTTGCAGAGCGTCCTTGACAGCCTTGAAAGCCGCGGCACGCGTTGCTTCCTGCATTTCGCGGGAAATTTTTGGGCCTTCGGCAGCTACCTTTTGTCCGAGGGGAGAACCGTAGAACTGAAGCATACCCTTGATCTCGTCGCCGCTGTAATGCTTGTCGTAAGCTGCGACCATTTGTTCGGTCACCTGGTCCAGATCGAAATTCTTCTCGTAGCCTGAAATCACGTTGTTGATGAATGCCTGGCCCTTCGCATTATTTGGCACGGAGGAGAGGAGTTTTTCGCGGTATTGATCCGCGATCAGATTGACGGATTCCTGGAACTGATCCCGGGCACCGATGAGTTCCAGAAGCGCGCGGATGTCGGCGTCTTTTGCAGGATCAATGGAAGCGGCAGGTGAAGAGTTCGGCTTGTTAGCGGCGGATTGCGAGGCCGCCTGGACCGCCGTGGAGGAGCCACCCTGAATGGCAACGAGGAACGTTCCCACATAAATCAGAATTAATGCAATTGCCGCTTTCATCTCATCCTCCACACGCCATGGTCCTGCCTTAGGATTGATTGTAGGGAAGCGCGAAAACGGGCGCGCCTGCGCTGGGGTGCAGGTTTGCCTCGCGGATACTGGCCGGAGGTGCAGGGGGGTAAATGGCGTGCAACCTTGAAGAGCGCCCCGGGCCGGACTGCGCATGAGCCCTTCTCTTACGGCGGAAGCGACAGTAGATTATGCTTGGCTAAAGCAGATCCTGAATTCCCTGCGAGCCGGAAAAGAGAGACGCTCGAGAGAGAAGTTGGCGGGAATGCATTCCATGAGCACAGCCAAAACGCTGACCGAAGAGGGCTACGCGGAGCTACGCGCTACCATGGTGGAAACGCAAATCCGAAAGCGCGGCATCGGGGATGAACGGGTGTTGCGGGCCATGGGGAGCGTGCCGCGCCATGAATTCGTAGAGTCCAATTGGAAGAATCTGGCGTACACCGATGAGCCGTTGCCGATTGGCGGCGGGCAGACCATCTCGCAGCCCTACATTGTTGCCGTCATGTGCGCCGCAATACATTTGGAAGGTACGGAGAAAGTGCTGGAAATCGGAACGGGTTGCGGGTATCAGGCCGCGGTGCTTTCCTGCCTGGCCCGGGAGGTGCACACGGTCGAATACCGGGAGGAGCTTGCAACTGGGGCGCGTGAGCGGCTGCAACGGCTGGGGTACGGAAATATCCATGTTCACTGCGGCGACGGATCGCTGGGCCTGGCGGCGTTTGCGCCCTATGATGGCATCGTCGTGGCCGCGGCGGCACCTCATGTGCCGGAACCTTTGACGCAGCAATTGGCGGAAGGCGGGCGGATGATCGTGCCCGTGGGCGGGGAAGAGCTCCAGGTATTGCTGCTGCTGACCAAGCACGGCGAAAAATTCAGTTCAGATCGAAGAGAACCCTGCCGGTTCGTACCCCTCCTGGGTTGCCACGGCTGGAAGGACGTGCGGATTTGATGAGCCATTCCGTCCCCGAGCTGTCCATCATCATTCCGTCGTTTAACGAAGAGTTGCGCCTGCCCGCATCGCTGGAAAAGATCGCGCGTTACATCGCGCGTGAGAAAAAGCATACCGAGGTTATCGTGGTGGACGACGGGTCCACGGATCGCACCGCCGAGGTGGCCGAGTCTTTCCGCGGTAAACTCTCGCAATTGCGAGTTCTGACGAACGGCACGAATCGGGGCAAGGGCTATAGCGTGCGTCACGGCTCGCTGGAGGCACGCGGCGAGATCGTTTTGTTCACCGATGCGGACCTCTCCTCGCCGATCGAAGAAGCGGGCAAACTTTTCGCGGCCTTGAAGGACCATGATGTGGCCATCGGCTCGCGCGCGGTGGATCGCCGCTTGATCGAAGTGCGCGAATCGGCTTTTCGGGAATTTGCGGGCATCGTCTTCAACAAAATTGTCCGCATCGTATTGTGGCTGCCATTTGTGGACACCCAGTGCGGATTCAAAGCCTTCCGGCGAGAGCGGTGCCGGGTGATCTTCGAGCAACAGACCATCGAGCGATTTGGCTTTGATCCGGAGTTGCTGTACCTGGCGCGGCACCACGGCTTGTCCACGGCAGAGGTGCCGGTGCGCTGGGCGCATTCCCCAGCTACCAAGGTCAGCATGATCAGGGACAGCGTGCAGATGTTCCTGGATGTGGTGATCATCCGGTGGAACGCGTTGCGAGGCAGGTACCGCAAGGAGCGGTGAGTTGTACTTTATACAATAAAGTACTTGACAGTGCTTCCCCGCACCGCTATTCTTGGGGCGTGTCCACGACCAGCCCAATCCGCACTCCCTCCCGCGAGCCGATCCCGATTGACGCCCGCGCTGCGGATCACCTCCGCTATATCCGCGAAACCATGGAACGGGCCGCTGAATTCACGGCGGTGCCCGGCTGGGGCGGCGTGGCCATGGGCATTACGGCCTTGACAGCGGCACTGTGGGCCTCGCGCCAGGGCACACCACGAGGCTGGGCTGCGGTGTGGTTGGCGGAGGCTTTTGTAGCGGTGGCGATCGCGGCACCGTCGGCGGCGACCAAAGCGCGGCGCGCCAATTCCTCATTGTTCAGCGGGCCGGGGCGCAAGTTTGTGCTGAGCTTCGCACCGCCGATTGTGGTGGGCGGACTATTGACGGTGGCACTCTTCCAATTGGGCAATTTCTCTGCCCTGCCGGGGTTGTGGCTGTTGCTGTATGGAACGGCCATTGTCACGGGCGGAGCGTTTTCGGTGCGTGCCGTGCCAATCATGGGGCTTTGCTTAATGGGACTTGGTGCGGCGGCATTGTTCGCCCCGGCGCATTGGGGAAATCTAATCATGGCCGCGGGTTTCGGACTCGTGCAGATCGGCTTCGGTTTGTGGATCGCCTTGCGGCACGGCGGTTGAGCGGATTTTGGAAAACGGGAGAGTTATGGCAAGATCATCGACAGTCCGGCAGGTGCGCCTGCAAAAAGAGGGGGCCCCCTCCGCGGTCCCGAGCCAGAAACGCGAGGCCGTGCCGGCGAATCTGGATCGGCTGATTCACGAGCGCATCCGCCTGGGCATTGTCAGCGCGTTAGCTGTGAATCGTTCGCTGACCTTCAACGAATTGAAGGCCCTGCTTAAGACCACGGATGGAAACCTAAGCGTGCACGCGAGGAAGCTGGAGGAGGCGGACTACATCGTGTGCACGAAATCGTTTGACGGGCGGCTGCCCAAAACGGAATACCGGCTGGCCGCCGGCGGGCGCCGGGCGCTGGAGCGCTACCTGAATCATATGGAAGCGCTGATCCGGGCGACGCGGGAGGGCTAAAAAAAATTTGTCGGTTCACTTTGCATTACAAAGTACATTGTAATAGTTGGCGGCGGAGGAAGCAGCATGCTCATGGAAAACATGATTGTGGATCGTGCGCACCTGGTGGCGGCGCATACCGCCGTCAAGGTACATGTCGCGATCATTTGTGATGGCAACGGCCGCTGGGCCACTTCGCGAGGTTTGCCGCGCTCTGAGGGCCACCGCGCGGGGGCCGAAGCGGCACGGCGCATCATCCGGTGCGCGCCGCACCTGGGCGTTCACACACTGACGTTGTTCGCGCTTTCCTCCGCGAACTGGCAGCGCCCGCCCGCGGAGGTGGATGCCATTCTGGGGATACTGGAGGAATACCTCCTGGCGGAGACTTCTCATTGCCTCGAAGGAGGCGTTCGCCTGAGCATCATTGGGCGACGCGATCGCTTGCCCGCGGCTTTGCGAGCGGCGATTGGCGATGCGGAATCGCTGACTGCGAAGGGCATGGCGCTGCACCTGCGATTGGCGATCGACTATTCGGCGCGCCAAACGATCTACCAGGCGGCAAGCAAGTTTTACAAAGTAACCAACCTTTCTAGCGAGGCCTTCGGCAATCTACTTGCCGAAGTGCAACGTGGCGGCTCGACTGAAGTGGACCTGCTGATTCGCACGGGCGGAGAACAGCGGCTTTCGGATTTTCTGCTCTGGGAGTGCGCCTTCGCGGAATTCGTTTTTTTGCCGAAGCGCTGGCCGGACTTTATGCCGGTGGACCTGCGGAATGCCGTTCTGGAATTCGAGCGGAGAGAGCGGACGCGGGGCGGCCTGCCACGGGAGTGCACGGTCTAGCGCGATACCTGGGAGGAGAAACGGTATGTCTGTGCACACGCCGTTGCGCCCCAGCGAGTCGTACTGTTCCTATTTCGTTTGAAGTGCCCGCTGACGCCTCCAAACTCCAGCTACAGTTGAGTGCTGCAGATGGAGAGGACGTGCTGCTCTGGGGGCATGAAAACAGCCCACTGCACAAGAAGATCATCTTCAGTCTGGGCCCGAAAAACAGCCCTGCCGCGACAAAGTCCTCGTAATCCATTCATTACAAGTATCTTAGGAAAAGCACGAAGCCGAGGGATCCCACTCCGACGAATCCCCCTTCCGCGTCGTCTATAACGCAGGAGAAAGTAATGGGATCCATGGGCGTTACGCTGCGGTGGAAGCTTAGAATCTCATCTGTGGCGCGCGAAGGGATATCTCGAGTGGAACCTTCCGAACGGGGATCGCAAGCCAATCCTGCAGCGGGTATTCCGGAGGATGCGGCGCTGGCTGCCGCATGCCAGGCAGGCGATTTGCACGCCTACGAGCGTCTCTACCGGTTGCAGGGCGCGCGGATGAAGAATCTCGCGCGAAACCTGCTGGGCACAAAGAGCGACGCCGAAGACGCCGTGCAGGAAACCTTCCTGAAAGTACAACGAAGCATCGCCAACTTCCGCGGACAATCGTCGCTTGTCACCTGGACGTTTCGCATTCTGGTGAACACCTGCCATGACCTGCGGCGCAGACAGATGCGCCGAAAGGAAATCGTGCCAGAAAAAAGAGAAGAAGGAGCCACGCCGGCAGAACCGCGAGCGCCGGGAGGGCACCCTTCGCTGAAGCTGGCCCTGGAACGCGCCATCGCGCAGCTTACGCAACACCAGCGCGATGTCTTCCTTTTGTATGAAGTGGAAGGGTTCCGCCACGCAGAAATTGCTGAAATGCTGGAGATATCGGAAACGGCTTCGAAGAACACGTTGTTTCAGGCAAAGAAGAATTTGCGGCAAGCGTTGGAGGCTCCCCAGAGCAGTCAGGCGGGAGGAGCGTAATGCAGATCACCTGTAAGGATCGCGAACGGATTTTTCTGGATGGCAGTGCCGAAGAGTGGGCTGGGCTGGAGTTCCATGCCGCGTCGTGTGCTGAGTGTGCGGAAGAGTTGCAGGCATGGAAAGCCCTAAGCGCAGCGGCACAAGAATTGCGGGACTACCAGGAAAGCCCGGCGCTGTGGTCCCGGATTGAAACGGCTCTTGCGCAGCAAGCGGAACAATCGGTGATTGGCAGGTCCTGGCTGGAGCGGCTCGCGTTCTGGCGGAATGTTCCGATGGTGTGGCAGACGGCGATGGCCGGAGCCCTGGCGTTGCTGATGGCCGTTACCGCTGGATATCTGTATCTGCAGTCCGGTCCAGGCAATGGGGACGCTTATAGTCCGTTGCTGAAAGATCGCACGCTTGCGGAAGTCGAACGCTCGGAGCGCGACTACATGAAGGCCATCGACAAGCTGGCTGCCGAAGCAAAACCTCAACTGGATACGCCAGCTTCGCCGCTGATGGCCAGCTACAACGAAAAACTGATCATGTTGGACAGCGCCATCGACGAGTTGCGTATGCAAGCAGGGCAAAATCCCTCGAATGCCCATTTGCGATACCAACTCCTGGCGATGTACCAAGAAAAAAAGGTGACGTTGCAGGACGTATTGGAGACGAAACGATGAAGCCCGCCCTCATTTCAGTTCTTGAAAAGAGCATTGCCGTCTTTGCGCTGGCCTTGGCCCTGCTGGCAATGCCCGCGTTGGCTGCGAATCCCGCCCAGGACACGGTCACTCGGAGTTTTGAGAAGACGCTGACGCTTGGCGCGAACCAGACGCTAACGATGGAAAACAAGTTCGGCGAAATCCACATCCACGGCGAAAACAGCCGTGAAGTGAAAATCTCGGCGACCATCCGAGTCCAGGCAACAACGCAGGCCGAAGCCGAACATAACGCGGATCAAATCAAGATCGAAGTCTCGCAAGACGCGGAAGGCATCAAGGTGCGCACGGCGTATCCGGATCAGCATGCCTGGTACATCCGGGTGGGTAAGGGCCCTTCTTACTCCGTAGATTACGACATCGCGGTTCCGAGCGACGCAAAGCTATGGCTTCGCAATAATTTCGGCAATGTCGAGATTCGCAGCGTTCGCGGCTGGGCCGATATCGAAATCGGCCATGGCAAGCTGGAACTTCGCGACAGCGGCGCGGCAAAACTCACCAACTCCTTCGGTGAGGTGGAAGCGAAAGGCGCGGACGGCAACCTGACTGTCGTCAATAGCAATGGAGCGGTGACCGTCTCAACGGTTAAGGGCACGGTGGACGTGAAAGACCGCTTTGCAGCCATAACCGTAAGCAACGTTCAGGGTGCGGTGAACGCCTTTGGCGGGAATGGCGCTGTGGAAATCAGCGATGCGGGAGCTACTACCGTGAGCGATTCCTTTGGCAGCGTGAATGCCCGCAACATCCACGGTGATCTGACCGTGAACAACAACAATGGCGCCATCGATGCGGAGACGGTGAGCGGCTCTGCAACGCTGAATGGGAGTTTCGGAACGATTACATTTACCAACGTGACCGGGCACGTGAAATGCACATCGTCCAACGGAAAAGTGAAGGGCGGGCCGGTTGGAGAAGACGTCAACGTGAAGGCCACGTTTGGCGAGGTGTTGCTGGAACAGATTGGCGGGTCGATCGAAGTGGAGGATTCCAACGGAGGAATCAACGTGAAGGAGGTGAAGGGTCACGCGACATTGAACACCTCGTTTGGCGCCATCGAGGCTACCGGCATCCGCAAGGGTGTCAGAGTCACCACCGGAAACGGGCGGATTTCCCTGAGCGATATTGGCGGCGATACCTTCGCAAAGACCAGCTTTGGCGCCGTGAACGTACAGCGCGTCAGTGGAGCACTAACCTTGGAGAATTCCAACGGCCCAGTCACGGCGAATTCCGTGAGCGGGGACACAACTGCAAAAACGAGCTTTGGACCAGTGACGCTGGACGATATCGGAGGGTCCATTTCCGTGGACAACCAGAATGGCGCCGTCGTGCTTTCCGCCGCGCGCCAGTCTTCAACGTGCAAGAACATCACCGTTAAGACTTCCTTCTTGCCCATCCAGGTGCGGCTGCCGGAAAGTGCTGGCTACAGCTTGAGCGCGCGCACATCGTTCGGCCGGATCAACAGCGAACTCCCCATCACGACGAGCGGCCAACTTGGCGGCGATTCCATGACCGGAAAGATTGGCAATGGTGGTTGCAGTCTCTCGCTCACCAATTCCAACGGAAACATCGACATTCTGAAGCTGCCCAAATAGAAGACTGCCCGACTGACTGAGAACCGGCGAGACTCAGCGCAGTTTGCGGCGATCGCGATCCATGGCGAAGGCCTTGAGGAGGATGTGTGTGGCAGTTTCTGTGAGCTGATACAAGTGCAGTTCGTCTTCCCCGGCGTAGACGAGATCTGTGACATCGCTACCTGCATGGGCTTCCCCGGCGACACGCTCACAGAGGTAATCGATGATCACGTAGTGGAAGCGCGGGCGATCCGGCGAGCCTCCGCCTCCATCCTCCTGATCAATGTAGATGCGATCGAAAGCCTCGATCATCTCCAGGACGCGCACCTGCAAAGCGGTCTCTTCCAGTAGCTCCCGTGCGACGCCTTGCTGTAACGACTCACCAAGTTCAAGGGTTCCTCCGGGGATGGACCAGTGTCCGCGCAGCGGCTCGCTGCCGCGGCGGATCAGGAGTGCACGCCCGTTCTCGATGACCACGCCACCGACGCCAACGACAGGCCGTTCTGGATATTCACGTGCCAAGGCAGGCTTTTCTTTCGTCCGGACTGTTGGGTTACACTGAAACGCAGCGGAACAGTCATGGATTCGACTTCTTCCGCTGAGGTATATAATACGCCTAAGGGTGAAGGCCGCGCTCGCGGCATCGCCAGAAGAAAATCAACACGGAGGATGGAGACGTGCTCCGCTGCCCAGAATGTAGCGCAGAAATTGATGTGGACGAAGACGAAGTGGAAGAGGGAGAAATCCTGAGCTGCCCGGAGTGCGAGTGCGAGCTGGAGGTGTCGCAGACCCACCCGGTCGTGCTGAATCCCATCTCCGACGATCTTGACGAAGAAGACGAGGAGGATGAGGAGGACATCAAAGAGGACGAGGACGAGTCTGACGAAAATGGAGACCTCCCGGATGACGACGAGGATGACGAAGAGGAGAATGATAAGGATGAGTAGCGGCTTCCTCGGGAGCGGCAGGGCATCCTGGGGCCCTGTGAGCATCGTCTAATAAAAAGTGACCCCATCGGGGCAAAGTGTCTCCCATGCGTAAACCGACCTCCATCTGCCTAGGACTCTTCCTGTGTTTGGCGCACCCTGCTGTGGGTCAACAGCCGACAGACACCGCACCGGTTGCGTCACCGTCGCAACCCCCGGCGGCCCCTCCGGAAGCATCACGCGCAAGTTCATCTTCAAAGGGAAAGAAGAAGCCGCTCCCCGTTTACTTGATCACTGGCACGGTCTTTAATGAAAAGGCGCTTTCGTTTCCGGAAGTAAAGGTTCGCATTCGGCAGACCAGCGAGAAAAAATTCCGGTGGGAGACGTACACGAATTCCCGCGGGGAATTCGCCGTGCGGGTTCCCGAGGGTAACGCATACGAAGTGCAGGTGCAGGTAAAGAACTTCAAGGAGCAGTCGCAGACAGTGAAAGCGGACGCCGGCGCCGTTCAGCAGCGGCTATCGTTCCGGCTGGAACCAGCGACGCCGGGAAAGGCGGGAGACAAGAAATGAAGAAGCACCGCAAGATAGCCTGCATCTGGATGGTTATGTTGGTATTCGCAGGGATCGCCAGCGCGCAAGACTCCAAGAAAGAGTCGCAATTGCGCACCGTGCGAGGGATCGTCACCGACAAATCGGAAACGCCCCTTCCCAACAGCGTCGTGTTCCTGAAAAACCTGCGGACCAACGCGGTGCGCAGCAGCTTCGCGGATTCGGATGGCAACTACCGGTTCAGCGGGTTGGATCCCAACGTGGATTACGAAGTGCATGCGGAACTTGAAGGGGCGAAATCCCAGGTCAAGACGGTGTCGTCGTTTGACAGCCGCAAGGAAATTACACTCAATCTCAAGATTGACCGGAAGAAAAGTTAGGGACTCCAGCTTTCGTCGCACGGGCGATAAGCCCGCGAAAATTAGGGAATGTGAGGCATATCGAGTAAGCTGAAATCTTCCCGCGATTCACTTGTTTGAGCGGATCTTAGGGGAGCAAGGGCATGGAGGACGATGGTCTGCTGCAGAGCGCATTTTTTCTTCGGGGCAGCCCTGTGTGCGCTGGCCCTATCCGGGGTGTCTCTGTTCGGGCAAGAAAAGCCGGACAGCCCTGAGCCCAAGGTTCAGGCATCCTCGCAAGACGCTACGTCATCGACAGCTTCCCAAACAGCCACTCAGACTGCCAAGAAAGACAGCGAAGCCAAGGATGAAGTGCCGAAGCGGATCTTCTGGATCATTCCTAATTTCATGACGACCAACGACCAGCCGGAAAACAAGGGACCTCTCACGCCGCAGCAAAAGTTCAACATCGCGTGGCATCAGTTCTGGGATGAGAGCGCGCATTTCGGCAATATCATACAAGCGGGGATTTCACAGGCGGCAGACGGGATTCCGCACTACGGAGAAGGCTGGGGTGCTTTCGGAGAACGGTACCTGGCGCAGGAAGGCGATCAGTTCACGGGAAGTTTTCTGATTTACGGGATCTTGCCAACTATGCTGCACCAGGATCCGCGTTATTTTCGGCGCGGGCGGGGCTCTGCATTGTCTCGCATCGCCTATGCGGCATCGCGTGTGCTCATCGCGCGCACGGATTCGGGCAAGACCACGTTCAATGCTTCGCAGGTTTTCGGTCAGTTGGGGCAGGCCGGCATCTCATTGTCGTATTACGCCAAGCAGGATCGCGATGTGCATGGATTGCTCGTGGGATGGGCCGTCAATCAGACTTACAACGTTGGCTGGAACCAACTGAAAGAATTTACGCCGGACCTCAATGCGCTCATCCGGCGGCACTCCAAGAAAAAGCTTCAGGTGCCCGCCGACCCCCGCGCGACACAACCAGCCACGGACACAAATTAGCGATCTGGATGGGTATTGCGGGGGCGGAGTATACGCACGGCGTTGGGTACGACTGCGACCTCGACGGGAGTATTTCCCAGGATCTCGCCATCTCCGTGAAATGAACACGGTCTGTCGGTCTCTATACGCACACGGTCCACGCGAAAACGCTGGACGCGCGCGGTTCGCAGTTCGCCGCGACGAGCCAGAGACGGAATTAGCGCGAGGACTTCCAGAAAGCTCAGATCCTCCAGCAACACCAAGTCGAGTCTCCCATCGTCCGTCTGCGCATCAGGGGCGAGACGCAGACCCGCGCCGTAACTGGGTGTGTTGAGCACGCCCAGAAGAAGCGCATTGGCGTTGATCTCCACTTGTTGGCCGCCGGTCCCGATGAGCGCGCGCAGACGAAGAGAGTGGAAGCCCATCAAGGCACGTACCGCGGAAAGAAGATAGCGCGGGCGGCCGCGCAAATTGCGATAGACACCGCCAGCGTAACGGGCGGCTTCGGCATCCAAGCCCACTCCGCCCCCGCCAGTGTAAAGCCTCTCCTTACCGTCGGCAGTGCGAGCCAGAGCGGCATCAAGAAAAGCGGGTTGGCCATCCAGAAGAAGGTCGGCAGCAAGGAGGGGGTCCTGGGGCAGACCGATGGCGGCGGCCAGGTCATTTCCTCCGCCAGCCGGAATCACGCCCAAAACAACGCCAGAGGCCCCTGCAAGCGCGTTTAGAAGTACCTGGAAAGTTCCATCGCCACCGAGCACAAAGATTCGTTTGCGGCCCTCTGCAGCCCCTCGGCGCGCTTCTACAGCGAGGTTCTCAGGGCTATACGTGGAACGAAACTCGACCGGCCAGCCGCGGCGGACGGCAAAGTTCTTGAGCGAGGGGAGAACCTCTCGAGCCAACCCTCCTCCCGCAACGGGGTTCACAAGAACTAAGTCCGGAATGCCTTGCGGGGGCGCGGCGAGGTTAGGCACAGGTCGATTCTGCTGGCATAGACTCTATTCGATTGTCAATCATTCCCGGGAATCTGCACGAACTGGTGCCGGCGGGGGGAATCGAACCCACGGCCTAGGGATTATGAGACCCTCGCTCTACCACTGAGCTACGCCGGCGTGGAGCAATTCTTCATGCTACGAAGTAATCGCGGGGAGTGTCAAGCGTGTGCGAGCTTTGTGTGTGCGAGTTTTGCGAAAAAGCGAGAGAACCGAATAGATCATTTGTGCGGACCAGCAAAATTGTGGTCAGCCTGATAGTACTTCCGTACCAGTGCTTCTGGGACTTCGGTACCGTTGCGGCTCGACGGGGTGTGCCGGTAAGGTATATGAAGCGGGAAGGAGTCTATCCTGGCGCCATACGAACAAATGGCGAAAGGGCGAGGCCACTTGCCCGTAACGCTTATCTAACATAGGCGTGGTGTGCCCTACTTGACACTATCCGATTAAAGGATAGAGTGTCTCCGTAAGTCCAAGTACCACGGAGGCACCATGTCACGCAAATTGGGCGCACTCGTTCTCGCCATGGGTATACTGGTGGGAGCAATGGGTATCAAGACCCTCCTCTCCGCCAAGATGACGGGGACGACAATGATGGCGAACGGTCCGGCACCGATACCATGGCCGCCGAGGTAGCGCCGCGGCAAACGCCGTCGTTCAACTAACTCGATCGAAGTGCTCCGGTACTTAGAGAGAGGGAGTTGGGCCAGGCGGATTAGGAGTTTATGCCTGGTCCAGTTGACCTGACTATTTGGTTCCTGGGAACAGCCTTTGAGCTGCTGTTTGTGGTGTGTTCAGTCGCGCGCAAATCCTTCCTCCGCTATTTTTTCTTGAATCTTTACCTGCTCAGTTCGACTACTGTGAGCATCGGGCGTTTTCTCATCTTGTGGAGCTGTGGTCAGGGCTCCGACAAGTACATGTATTTTTATTATTACAGCGATGCCTTGCTCACACTGACTCTCTTCTGCGCACTGATCAGCCTTTATTCGCGCGTGTTCGGCGAACTTCGCGCGGGTGAATATGTGAAATGGGGAGCGGTGTTCCTGCTGCTCGGAACGGCGGGATTTTCCTACGCGGTGGTGGCGCAATCGGCGGAGCGCCTCTCGACGAGTTTCGCCTACGAACTCTCGCAGAACCTCTATTTTGTGGGCCTGGTGCTGACCTATATCCTCTGGGGCGCGGTGCTGAAGCTGCGCGAAACACGCACGCAACTGGTGCAGATCATCTTGTCGCTGGGCCTGTATTTCAGTGGCTATGCGGCTAGCTATGCGTTGGTGAATTTCTCGGGGAAATTCATCATAATCCGATATATCTGTCCGGCGCTCGGATGCTTCCTGCCATTGTCATGGTCGCTGACGATGCTGCGGTATACCGAGGAATCGCGGCTGGTGCCCGCGCATCTGGTGGCGGTGCCGCGATGATGGCCGCGCTGATCTTCGTGGCCTCGTTGGCCACACTCTGGATGTTCTTTGTCTCCTACTGCCGGTCGCTGATGGCGGCCTCTTCGCGGCACCCGTTGTCGGCTGAAGTGAGGGATGTGACCGGAATTCGCGCGGTGGCGTCTGCGGGAGATTACAGACGGGTAGTGCAATTGCTCCAATTGTGCCCGGAACGTCAGGAAGACCGTACTGGACTCCAGGCGGTGAACATCTATCATTCGTTTCTGACCGCGGCTCGCCAAATGTTCGCCTGGATTGTGCCCTCGCTGCGGTCCTGGGCCGAACATGAGCAGGCGTGTTGCGCGTACTTTGCCGCCGTGGCGTTGGACCGGCGAATCGCCCACAGCCGCGAAATGCTCGCGGAACAGGACAATCTTTAGCTGCCGCCGGAACTACTGCTTCTTTGGCGACCTCCCTGCACTCCTTGGTGCTTGACTTCCCTCGAGCGTGGTAATCTGGAAAGGCTCCTCCTCACCGGAGTGAGAGCGTCCGCAGCGCAAAACGCACCGGTGAATAAAATCTGCTCGCAATGTGGCGCAGTGCTCTCCAAGGGCGTGCGCACGTGTATTTTTTGTGATTCTCCGGAGTCCTATCCCGAAGGGGAGGGCTCCCATTCCACGCAAGGAAATCTGGCGCTCAACGCGAAGGCCGATAAGGAATGGCGCGGTGAACTGAACCAGCGCCTCCAGGCCTATCGCGCGCGGCGGCGAAAAGCAGGTGCCGGAGAGGGGCAAACTGAATTGCCCTTCGAGAGTCATGCGTCAGCCGGGCCTGAAAACGTCGCGGTCGAGGTGTTCCCTCAGTCCGATGAAACGGTCACGGGAAGCGACGACTTTGCGTTCGCCATAGCGATCGGAAGACCTGCTCGGAAGCAGGAAGTTGTGGAGACGCGACTCCTGATTGACGTGAGCCTGCCGCCGAAACGAGAGGAATCACTCCCAGAACTGCCGGTCGAGAGCGAGACGCGGGTCTGCTCCGGGCTGTTTCCCGTGGCCTCGATCGAGGAGCGAAGAGGGGCAGCGCTTGTGGACGCGGCATGTCTGGCGTTCGCGTACGGGGGATTTCTCGCGTTGTTCGGCTCGCTGGGAGGCCACTTCACGTTGAGTAAGTTAAGCGCCGCAGTGTGCTTCTTCACGTTCGCGTTTGTATATGTCCAGTATTTCGGGCTGTTCACTATTTTCGGGGGAACCACGCCGGGGATGATGGTGCGTGGCCTGCAGGTGGCCAGCTTTTCCGGAGAGAGCCCGACGCCGAGGCAATACTTCCTGCGCGCGCTGGGCTACATGCTTTCGGCTGGTACGCTGTTTCTTGGGTTTCTTTGGGCGATCTGGGACGAAGACGCTCTCACCTGGCATGACCGGCTCTCACGGACCTACCTTACCTCGCCCGAAATTCTTGCTGAGTCGGATGCCACAACCGCCGCCGCTCGATAGGTCCATGCCCACGCGAGTGGTGGCAATCGCAAGGTAGGCCAGCGGCTTCGACCGCACAATGCAACTCAGTCGGTCCCGGCCTTTTTCTTGGCGACTTTTTCGTCGGAGAAGATCTTGCCGTCGCGAATGAAAATGACGCGGTGGGCGTGCTGCGCGATATCCATTTCGTGCGTAACCAATATGATGGTATTGCCCTGACGGTGCAGATTCTCAAACAAGGCCATGATCTCTTCGCCCGTCTTGGAGTCGAGATTGCCCGTGGGCTCGTCGGCGAGCACGATGGAGGGATTGTTGACGAGGGCTCGCGCAATAGCCACGCGCTGGCGCTGTCCTCCGGAAAGCTCGTTGGGTTTGTGATGCATGCGCGGGATCAGATCAACGCGTTCCAGCGCCTGCTTGGCGCGCTCCACCCGCTCTTCGGCGGGAGTGCCGTTATAGATGAGAGGCAATTCGACATTGTGCAAAGCCGTCGCACGGGGGAGCAAATTGAAAGTCTGGAAGACGAAACCTATTTCCTTATTCCGGATGGAGGCAAGCTCATCATCGTCAAGATCGCTGACCAGACGCCCAGCCAGCCAATAGCGTCCGGCACTCGGCGAGTCTAGGCAGCCGATTAAGTTCATCAGCGTGGATTTTCCAGACCCGGACGGCCCCATGATGGCCACGTACTCACCCTTGCGGATATCGACGTCCACGCCGCTCAACGCGTGCACCTGCTCCGCGCCCATTTCATAGACCTTCGTCAATCCCTCCGTCCGGATCACAATGCCGCTATCCACCAGGTCCTGGCGGAAGGAATCCGAAACTGATGTCTCTGCGGGCATTTTATTCTCCCTGTTGACGCTGGTTATTGCTGCTCTTCCGCTTTCTTGGGGGCGGAATTATCCACTTTGACGCTGGCTTCCGGCTTCAAAGTGCGCAGAGCCTTGTAGCTCCCCACCACGATCTCTTCGCCTTCCTGCAATCCTTTGGTGATTTCGATATCGGTCACTCCCGAAATGCCCGTCTCGACAGGGCGGAAAACCGCTTTCTTCCCGCTCACCACAAACACGCCCTGAACTTCATCCTTCTTCGGGTCACCCGGAGCAGAAGCGGGAGGCGCGGCCAACGTGACGTTGCCGGACTTCTTGCCATTCTTCGCGGCCTCATCCAGGTCCTTGCGCGACCTCACGGCCAGCGCCTGAATCGGAATGGCAACCACATTCTTTCGTTCGGCAGTCTTGATTTTCGCTGTAGTGGAAAGCCCTGGCCGCAAGTTCTCCGGCGGGCTGTCCAGCGTGACGACTACCTTAAAATCCTTGGCTTCTTGGTTGCTCGTCGTTGTTTGCGTCGTGGCCAGGCCGGAGCTCCGCAGAACCGCCTGCGAACCGATTTCGGTGACCTTACCCTTGAAAATTTTCCCCGGGACAGCGTCAATGGTTACGTCGGCGTCCTGCCCGATCTTGACGTTCACGATATCCGTTTCGTCGACTTTCACTTCGGACGTCACCACGGACATGTCCGAGAGAGTCATCAAGAAGCTTCCGGTCGCGTTCTGCATGCCAAGCACTACGTATTCGCCGACGCGCACCGGCAGATAGCTCACGATTCCATTGATCGGCGAAAAGTAAGTAGTTTTCTGCAAGACGTCCTCGGTATGGACCAACACGGCCCTGCTCTGATCGAGCTGCGCGCGTACCTGATCCAGTTGTGCCTTCTGGGCCTGCACGCGAGCCTTGGAAGAATCGACGGCGGCCACTGCCGCGTCGTAAGAGGTCTTTCGCTGGTCGAAATCCTGCTTGGCGATCAAGCCGTCTTTGAAAAGTCCCTGTCCGCGCTCGAAGTCCAGATTGGCCTTTTCCAGGTTGGCTTGCTGCTGAATCAGATCCGCTTGCGCGGCCCTGTAGCTCGCCTCTGCGGCCTGCACACCGGACTCGGTGGAATTGATTGCGGCGGCCTGGGCTTGCACGTCGGCATTCGCCTGCACCTTTTCCTGCATCAGCAAGCGGTCGCCTTTTTTGACGTGATCGCCTTCCTTAACGACGATATCGGTGATGCGGCCGAATCCCTGTGCAGTGATGTTCGTGTAGGTTGTCGGCTTGATTTCCCCCGAAGCCGTCACGACAGACACGAGCGCCTCCTGCTTGGCCACCTTGGAGGTCTGTACGGTCACCACACCTTTGTTGGCCTGGTTGATGCTGAACCACACGATCCCGCCTAAGGCTGCTGCTGTTGCGAGACCTATGCCGACCTTATGCCACGTCTTCATGCCATTCCTTTCGCTGATCCCCCACGGTCCACCCGGGCGGGGAAACACTCCTAACAATCAGTTTTGGGTTTGCGCCTACATTGAATACGGCGTAACGGGGGCAAATGTTTCGCCGGAGGGTCGAAACTGTCCCACACCGGCGATGTTGCCGTAGGCCAACGGACTCAGTGCAGGTTCCAATCGGATCAGTTGCTGCCCGAATCCTCCTTATTGTAGGTCCAAATCACAGGAAAGAAAAGATTTGGGGCGGTTGGAAAGGGCTGTCCAAGCGCCCGGAAACTTCGCATTATTTAGACGCCAGACGCAGTGTTTTGGTCATTCCCGCTGACCTAAGATGGTCTGCGGTGCAGCCATTGCTCGCGTTCCATCTTGCGAGCCCCAAAAGGAGGTTCGGGCCGCGAAACTTGGTACCGGGTTTGGCCGACTTGCGCAGAAAGTGTTTGAAGAATCACAAAAAGCCCGTGGCCATGCGACCCAGCCACTATAATAGGTTCGCGCTGAAATCCGGAGTCCAGAATGGTGTGGCCACGGAACTAGTCGGAGGCCGAAGCGCTGCAATGACCAAGATTATTGGCATCGACTTGGGCACTACCAACTCCGTCGTTGCGGTGGTGCAGGGTGGGGAGCCCGTGGTCATCCCCGACCAGGAAGGTGCACGCACCACCCCTTCCGTTGTGGGCATCACGAGAGGCGGCAAGCGTCTGGTCGGCCAGGAGGCCAAGCGCCAGGCGGTGGCCAATCCGGAAAACACCGTCTATTCCATCAAGCGGTTCATGGGCCGCCGCGTGGATGAGGCCGGGGACGAGATTCGCCGCGTCTTGTATAAAGTCACTCCAGGCTCACACGACGATGCACGGGTGGAAATTTTCGGCAGGGCCTACAGCGCGCCGGAAATTTCCGCGATGATCCTGCAAAAACTCAAGAGCTCGGCGGAAGATTTCCTGGGCGAAAAGGTGGCCAAGGCCGTCATCACGGTGCCGGCCTATTTCAACGACAGCCAGCGCCAAGCTACCAAGCAAGCGGGCGAGATCGCCGGGCTGGAGGTGGTAAGAATTATCAATGAGCCCACCGCGGCGGCGCTGGCCTACGGGCTGGACAAGAAGAAGGACGAGACAATCGCGGTGTACGACCTGGGCGGCGGCACGTTTGACATCTCCATCCTGGAAATCGGCGAGGGCGTCGTCGAGGTCAAAGCAACCAACGGGGACACGCACCTGGGAGGCGACGACATTGACCAGCGCGTGATCGAGTGGGTCCTCGGCGAGTTCGAGAAAGATCAGGGCATCGACCTGAGCAAGGACAAGATAGCTCTGCAGCGCCTGAAGGAAGCCGCCGAAGAGGCCAAGATCGAGCTTTCGCAGGCGAATGAGACGCAAATCAGTCTTCCTTTCATTGCGGAGGGCAATTCTGGGCCGAAACACCTGCAATTGAAACTGACGCGCTCGAAGCTCGAACAATTGATGGAGGACATCCTGCAGCGTTCGGCGGGGCCGGTGAAACAGGCGCTGGCCGACGCGGGTCTCACTGCGGACAGGATTAATGAGGTGGTGCTCGTGGGTGGTTCGACGCGCATTCCGCGCGTGGTGCAGATCGTCAAAGAGTTGTTTGGCGGGAAAGAACCGCACACGGGAGTCAACCCCGACGAGGTGGTGGCGGTGGGCGCGGCAATTCAGGGCGGCGTGCTGGGCGGGGAGATGAAGGACATCCTGCTGCTCGATGTGATTCCGCTATCGCTGGGCATCGCGACGCAAGGCGGAGTGATGACGGTGCTGATCCCGCGCAACACCACGATCCCCACGCACTGGGCGGAAATCTATTCGACCACCGCAGACGATCAGACCTTGGTCGAGATTCACGTGCTGCAGGGCGAGCGCAAGATGGCCGCGGACAATCGCACGCTTGGCAAGTTCCATTTGGAAAGCATTGCGCCCGCGCCACGGGGAATTCCAAGGATCGAAGTGACGTTTGACATCGACGCCAACGGCATCCTGAACGTGGCGGCCGTGGACCTGGAGACCGAGCAGGAGCAGAAGATCACGATCTCGGCTTCGACCGGCCTGAGCGAAGAGGAGGCGGAGCGCATGCGCGCCGACGCGGAATCTCATGCGGAGGAAGACCGCATGCGCCTGGCGGAAGTCGAAGCGCGGATCCAGTGCGACGCCCGTGTGTATCAAGTCGAGAAACTGCTCGGGGAAAGCCGCGAGAAACTCTGCGGCAGCGACATCGCGAAGGTTGAGGGAGCGCTGGAGCAATGCAAACGCGCGCTGGTTGATGGCGACGCCGAGCGCATTCGGTCCGCCTCGGAGGCGCTTGGCAAAGCCACGCAGGGGGTGGCGGAGACGGTGCATCACAAGGGCGCGACGCCGACATAGCGATGGATGCCGGTGGGCGGAGAAATCCAAGAAGCCTGGCCGGCCGGGGCTCGTTCCTGGGATTATCTTTTCACTTTCTCTAGCTTCAGAACTATCTCTGCGGCTTTCTTCCTGAGATTCAACACGGCGCGGCATGCTTCGGCGAGACTACTCTCGACGTTCTCATGTTCTTTCAGGACGCTTTCGACTTTCTGAATCAGCTCGCGGGCATGGGAAGCCTTCTCCGCAAGGGTCGCGGCGCGGTTGATGCCCTCATTGATTCGACTAAAATCCAATTCCGCCTTTTGGCACAGGGGACATACTATTTGTTGGTGCATATCCACCTCGTTATAACTGCACGGTCTGTAAACTGAGCGCGATGGCCATTAGGCGGGCTTACGGTCTCTGAGCGCTTGATGGACGCGACGAATGATTTTGCCGCGGTCCAGCGGGTCAATCCTGGTGAACTGACAACCCGCCTCATAGGTGCGGCGACCATGAATGCGGGCGCTCCAGATGACCTGGGCCTGCGCCTGAATGGGCACGGTTTCATGAGGGAGCGTCAACTCCAGATCGAGCTTCACGCCATGGGGCAAGCGCTTGTTCACGGGAAATCGAATTCCGCCTCCGCCCACATCCTTGGCTGCACGAACCACTTCCCTCATCCTCGTGCCGACCACTCCATACTTAACCTTGATGAATGAAGCTTCAATGCGAACATACATTCGGCTAGGCCTTTCCGTGTTTGACTTGCGCACTTTCAGTTTTAGCTCCTTGTTTCGCGACCGGTTCGCCACACTTTGGACAGAACTTGTGCTGATAGAAAAACCGCCAGGACTTGCCACACTTGGAACACTCCACGTTCCAGCGGGCGCCGCATTGGGGACAGAAGTCCGACTCTCCCGACGCGGGTGCCTGGCATTTGGGACATTTGAACGAAGCCATGAATCCTCACCTCCTTGACTGTGAACTCGTGTACCTTCCGAACGCGACCGGTTGTGATGAACACCGCTCCAGCTCGCGAACTGCGATGAACTAGCCGGAACAAGTGCGGTGGGCCCATCGCGCGTATCATTCCCCTGCGGTATCGCCCCGCCTGCGGAGCCGCACACGGCTGAAGTCGCGGATATTCCCGCTGCCATCGAGGCTGACTTCGTAGCAGGCCAGGACGTCCATGCTGTCGGGGATGGACTTTTTCTCGATCATCTCGATGGAGACGACCCAGCCGTCCTCACTGCGGGAGATGGCCACGACGCTGGACGGTTTGAGATTGATCAGCGGGGGGAAATCCGTCACGAGTTTATTCACCAACTGTGTCACTTCCATGGAACACCCTCCTGGTTTCTCTTTGAGTTGCGGGCCGGCCCTCTGTTGCCGCTTGTACGACCCCTTTACCGGAGCATCGATTGCAGGGGAGCTGCCACACGCCTTTCGACTTTCCGGTGCCTTGGCAAACAGGACAGCGCTCGAGAGGCTCAATGACGCTGACGGCGCCTTTGCCGCGACAGACTACACAGACCATTGCCGGCTGCGAGTGCATGCGGCCGGTGCCGGCGCAAAACGCGCAGCGGATAATGGGTTCGGGAAGGGTGACGACTTTGCGCCCGCCGCAGTAGGGACACTGGCCATAAGTCCTGAGATTCGTGCCTTGGCCCTTGCAGAATGCACAGCGCAAGCTCGTCCAGCCGGATTCTGAGGTGAGCACAGAAGTGTTGTAGAAGTCTTCCTCTTGAAGGAAGCGAGCGAGTGTGCACTTTCTCCAGCGCATAAAATTTCAACAATACCTTTCGATCAGCTCTTCCAGCAGTTGACCCGGTTGCGTTTCTTGAATGGTGTTGGCATCCGCGACGTGTTGCTGAGCCGTCAGGACATGGAGGCACAGTTTCCTGAAGAAGGGATCCTTCTTGGATGGAGCGATGCCCCGGGCCTTTAAAACCTTGGCAATTTTGATCGATTCGCGGACGGAGGGCAGTTGGTGGCGCTGGCACTCAACGCGAAACGCCCGCACCAGATTGACGAGCCTTTTGGCATCGTTTTCAGGGATTCCGGAACGGCTTGCGGTGATGGCCGTCTCTGTGTCCGCGTCAAAGTAGCCCACATGGATGGTGACCAGCCGGTCCTTGAGCGCGTCCTGGGCCTTGTGGATGCCGGCATATTCCTCAGGATTTGACGTAAAGATGGCGCGGAATTTTGGATGAACGGCGAGGTAGTTGTCTGCCGTGCCGCCAGCGGGCAAGTCGAGGAGCTTCTCTTCCAGGATGGACAGCAGGGTATTGTTGGCCTCGGGTTTGGAACGGGTAAATTCATCGTAGACCAGGGTGAAGCCGTGTTTGCAGGCCACGGTCAGACGGTTGTCCGTCCAGCGTTTGACGACATCCTCTTCGAGCTTCGTGACCGAGTGGATGTATTGATCCCGCAGACGCTTGAGGCGAAACCCATATTCGGCGCCGACGAGATCGGGCGTTTTGAATTCATCGTCGCCGTGGATCAGCACGATGGGCCGTTTGAGTTTGCCAGCGACATGCAAGGCCAACGCGGTCTTGCCCGTGCCGGCGGGCCCGCAGAAGTGCACGGGGAGATCGGCGTGGAGATACGCTAAAGCGTGGTCCACCAAATCCGTGACGTAGGGGGTGACGACAAACCCGGCGTCGACATCCGGTTCCAATAGTGTTGACAGACTTTCTTCCGCCATTGCTGCCTCTCAGTTATCTGCGAGAACTGCTGCCTGCGATTCGACCTTGGCTTCCAAGCGATCCAGACGCTCTTTGAGCAGCTGGTTCTCGGCCTTCACCTGGTTCGCCTTCGAGGAAAGGTTGGCGTCGGTCTCCCACCAATCGATGCCGATCTCTTTGGCGCGTTCCACCGAAGCGACCAACAAGCGGATCTTGATGGTCAACAACTCGATGTCGGTCAGGTTGACCTTGATATCGCCGACAATGACCAACCCCTTGTCGAGGATGCGTTCGAGAATGTCTGCCAGGCCGGTGGCCTGGACGGATTGCACAATCTGCTCAGCCATCTGAACCTCCACTACATGAGAGAGCCCAACGGACCCAGATCGAGATTGAGTTCCTCGTTTTCGAGCCCAAAAACGATCTTCAACTCCGCCATTTTGTTTTCGAGCCGCCGGAAAGCCTCGCCGAGCCGTTCCACCTGGATGTCGGTGAGTGTTCCGCGCTCCATCTTTCGAACGGCCTGCTGCTCCATCAGGCGGCGGATGAGTTCGATCAGGGTGAGTGCCAGCTTCGCCAAGCCGTGCTCGATCTTCGACGGGTCAAAGTCGGGGCGTTCCCTCCGTCCCGGCAAAGGAGGCACGCGGCCGAGCGCGAACTTTGCGGATGTTTCTTCGCCGGCTTGAACAGGAAGCGTGGGAGTGTCACCCCGAGAGTCCATCTGTGGATGGAGTTGTTCGGCAGACGGTTCTCGCGCTGGGACCGGCTGAGAATCAAAGTTTGTCTCCGACGCGCATGGCGGAAGGAGAACTGCACCGGGTTGTGATTCGGGTTCTGCAAGAACGGGCAGATTCGCGCAGGGAGCGGAATCCATAGAACATTCTCCCGATGAGTTGCAGAGAGGATCATCGGCGGGATCTGCAAAGCGGGCCGGACCGCCGGCGTTGCGCTGCTCCAAGGTCGCGGATGATGCGAGAACCAGCTTCAGACCGAGGTGGACCAGGTTGATGTCTGCTACGGACAAGTCAATCTCCCCATCCACGGCCACGCCGGTTTCGAGCAAGCGGTCGAGCAAGTCGAGCAAGGTGGCGTGCCCGCGTGCGAGCAGCGTTTCATGCATGAGCGACACCCTCAGGGTTGCCCGCCTGGCCTTGGCCGGCCCATGCGGGCAATGCGCTGAAGCTATAAGGCGGAAATGGCCCCACCAGTTCAAAGGCAAAACCGCGAGGCAGGTATTCCTGTCGCAGAGCGTTGACTTCATTTTCCAAGCTGCTGAAAGCCGATTTGTTGATGAGGAGCGATACGTTGAGCACCATTGGGTGGGTGGACGACTCTTGCGCCGGCGCGTTGAACTTTGTTTCCTGGGCCACCGACGAGAGCCGGGAGGAGATCGCTTCCAGATGGATTGCCAGCCGCACGGTACTCTCCCGCCGGACCAATTCCTCGTAATGCTTCTGCAGGAGATAGGCCGTGCCGGAAGGTTTCCCCGCGAGTTGGGCTTTGAGCTGACGGACGCCATCATCCTGAGCCCCGATAGCCTCCTGGATGATAGGAAGATCGCAGAAACTTTTAACTCCCCATTCTTCCTTTCCCTGAAGCCTGGCAGCGAGTGCACGGAGTGACTCGTCCAAGGCCAAGAGGCTTTCCAGCAGACGTTCCTCAGTTCTAAAAATCGTGAGGAACTTCATGGGGATGACGGTGCCGAACCTCATGGCCGCTTCGAGCACGCGCGCGTGATTCCAGACTTGCTCTTCCAGCCACTTGGGGTCCTTCATGCGTTCGTGGAGCGCATCTTCCCCAAACTCTTGCAGGGGGACGTCCCGGATCAAAGCTCCCAGTTCTCCAACCGGGAGGCAGCGAACTCCAGGAGGCGCCTCGAGTTCCGCGAACAAAGCGGGAATTTCTGCGTAATCCACAACGCCGTGCAAATAGAGGGCATTCGAGGACTCCATCGTTCACAGCCCTTCCCTGTTTTGCAGTCTCATTCGCGCTCCTGAGCTGCGTTAAGCCTGGCCATAAGCGTTTCCTCGGCTTTGAGGAATTCCGTTTCGCTGATCATCCCCGAATCGTAGAGTTCCTGTATTTCCGCGAGTCGCGCTTTGATCGCCGCCGGATCAAACAATTGGCCGTTCGCTTCCTTCTGGACCTGTTCGGCCAGCCACATGATGCCCTTCACCGGCGCCAGAAGCAGATCATCCAGCAGAAACATGGCTCACCTCGCGCAGGTTGATGACGATGGTCACGAAATCAAACGGGGCGACCTGGCGTTTGACGGTCCATTTGAGCTGTGCACCGAACGCGGCGCGCAGTTCGGAGAGGGCTTGATCAAATGCGGGTGTCTTCCCATTTTCGAGCAGGAAGGCTAGGTAACAGATGCTTTGGTCGGCATAGAGTTTTTGACTGTTATCGCGGAACTCGCAAGCGTAGGGTTTCAGCGCGTCGAGGATCGTTGCGGCCGTTGCCCTGCGCTTCTCTTTGACCATCGCCTGGACGGTCCTGCCGATCTCGATGCGGTCGTAGTAAGCGGCTGCTCCGGGCTTCGCTGCGGCAGTGGCTTTGATCGCCTGAAGCGATTGACTTGCTTGCAACAATTCCTGAAAAACAGCGTCCATGTTTGTGAAGGAAGCCCGGACTTCAACGCTTTCCTTGCCGGAGATCCAATGCAGGAGGCGCTTGAATTCGTCGCGGCGCGGCCTCAAAACCTGCTCGATGATTTCCTGATCACTTTCGGCGATCGTCGAAAAGCGGATCGGCAGCACGGCATAGTTTTCCATCACGTGCTCGATCGCCCGGTAGTGGGCCATGGTGTACTCGCGCATGATGCGATATTTGGTGATGGGAGAACTGCTCACCACGCAGGCCAGGCCATCGCAGAGCACGGTGACCAAATCATCGCCGCGGCCGCCAATGCCCAAAGGGCCAAAGGTCTTCGGCTCGTTTTCCCCGATGATGCAATAGAGATAGCGTCCCTCGTCCATGGCTACACCGCGATCTTCAGATCTATGAAGTGGTAGGGGGGTAACGGGTCGGTGTACTTGAAATCGACGCGGCCATCGTGACGGCTTCCGAGTTCCAAGAGGCTCTGCTCAAAGCCGGAGTAGGCGTCGCGCTTCACCAGGAAGGCTGCGATGAATATCACGTTATCGCCCACTGGTTTTCCCATGCAGTCCTGGCAAGCTTTCCCTGTGTTGCTCTTCAGGACCTTAAAGAGCTTTTCCCCTTCCATGTGTCTTTTGGAATCTAGCGCCTCGGCCACAACCTGGCCGATTCGCAAACGATCCTGGTAGGTCTGCTCGTAGGGCTTGCTCATGATTTCGCGCTTGTAGGTGGCGATCATCGGATGCGCTTTCACAACCTCTTCAAAAATCGCCTTCATGTCGTGCCACAGGGCCGTTACGTTCACTTCGACCGCTCCGCTCAGCTTGCCCAGGGCTCGCCGGATCTGCGCATAGTTGCGCCGCAAAAGTTTGTTTACGGCTTCGAGATCGGGAGCGATCGTGCCGAACTCGAACGGGAGTACCGTTTCCGTCTTGACCACATCGCAGAGCACGCGTTCGTGGGCCAGACAATTCGCTGGAGTGGCCCGGACCACGTCCGAGGTCCAGGGACTGGCGACCACGGCGATGTCCCTGGATACAAGCGCACGAACTTCCTGCCGCTGGACCCCTGGGGCTTCCCAGATTCTCTCTTTGGAGGCCTCAATCACACCGTAGAGGTAATACCCTTGCGCCATCCTGTTCTCCTGTCCGCGTGTTAGCTCTGCCGCATCGATGCTTCTATAGGATGGGCATCTGATTTGGAGAGCCCGCCCATGTGAGAGGGCAGGCGCGGCTCCTTGGAAATCACCAGCATGGTCTTGCCAACGTTCTCTTGGGTGAGAGAAATTGGCTGAGACGAATCGCCTCCAGTGTTCTCCCAGAGACCCAGCAAGAGCCGGTAGCTGGCCGCAAGTTTCTCAAATCGGGCGTTGGCCTCAGGGTCGATGGAATTTCGGTCCGGGTGGCTTTGCGGTGCAAGTTTTCGGAAGGCCTGCTTAATCTGAGAAAGCGTGGTCTGCTCGCCAAGACCAAGTGTCCGGCGAGCCTCATCGACGGCCGGAAATTCCACGTTCATGACGTGGAGGTTGACGAAGCTGTAGCACGGCAATGGACCCGCATAACGGAACTTCAGGATTCGCCCGTGCAAGTCTCCCAGCCGATAGATGGCCGCCTCAAAAGCTTTGGCGCGCTCCTCGTGGACCAAGAATGCTGCATTGAAGACGATCTCGTTGGTGCTGCTTTTCAGCGAGCTTACGCGTTCGGACCAAGGTTTGAGCTCCTCTTCGACTGCCTTGGCAAACTGCGCCCTTTGCCGGGCGATGGCGTTGGCTACCAATATTCCGGCGGCCATTTGTTCGTCGGGCCTCAGGGGCTTGCCGGCGGCGATTGCGTTTTCCTTGAACTTGCGGACCTCCTCGTCCTGTTCCTCGATCAGCTTGAAGATCTCGCCGCCATTCCACGCGGCTTCCACGTCAAATTCGACTTTACGTCCAATTTGTTTCAGCGCGTTGCGCAGCGGGCGCTGCGACGTATGGAGGAATGCGTGCACGTCCGCAGCGTCTCTGGCCACGGTTCCCAGGCGCAGTGGGAGGACCGAACAGGATTGCATGACCTGTTCCAGAACTCGGTTGTGAGTGAGGAGATCCTCTTGAGTGGCCTCCAGGAGTTCACCGGCCCCATTGCTGACAATAGCGCTGAGGCCGTCATGAGAGATGGTGTAGATAAGTGGCGCGCCGTTGATGCCCTGCAGTTTCCAGCGGCGCGCCTGGTTATTAGGCGTGATCCCGTAGAGATACAATCCGCTTCCTGTCGTGCTGCATTCAGGAACTGCGGCCTCGCTGTGGTTTACAGGATTGTCAGTTTGGAGCAAACGGTTGTCCTCGCTGTCGTTCGACGCCCGCCACCTCAACGCTCAAAACCCCTGAAGTTTTGGAGCTATTCGGCACGGCTGCCCTTCGCTCCGCTCGGGGTGAAAAGCCGTGCCCTGAGGAAGGCCATTAGTGAATTGGCTTATCGTCAACTACCAAAATCGGGTGCAACGTAATCGGCGCCTGGGTGAAGGTACCGCACTAACCTGAGGCAACTCTCATGCCAAGAACTGGCAGAATTTTCGGAAGTGGCACTCCCCAAACATAAGAACGAGTTACGGGTTGCGGAGCGCGAGCCAGCTTTTCCAAAGGGCGTTACGCCTGTGCGACTCCGCACAATGCCTGTGCGATCATGCACGCACGGCCAGATGCGATCGAGAATGAATGGGGCTATGCATACCGCGGGCGGCCTATGAAACATTCCGGATACCTGGAACGAAATTACAGGAGCGCGAACTTTTTCATACGCGTTCGCAGGGCAAAACGCGTGATCTTCAGCAGCTTCGCGGCCTCGGTTTGGTTTCCGCCAGTTCTCTCAAGGGCCTGGGTCACCAGGGACTTCTCCACTTCCTCCAAGGCGATGCCGCCTTCCGGCAGGTGAATGGCGTCTTCTGTCATCAGACCCATGGCGCCCAAGGCGAGATGCCGAGGCGAAATGAGCTCGCCCTGTTCGAGGATCACGGCGCGTTCCATGATATTGCGCAGTTCCCTGACGTTTCCGGGCCAATCATAGGCGAAGAGCTGCTGTTGGGCGGCAAAAGAGAGACCATGGATTTGTTTATGGAATGCGCGGCTGAACTGCCCGACAAAATGCCTGGCCAAAGAAACCACATCGTCTTTCCGCTCGCGCAAGGGGCCCAGAGAGATGTGAAATACGTTGAGCCGGAAGTAGAGATCCTGGCGGAATCGCCCTTCCCGGACAAGCGTCTCCAGCGGCCGATTCGTGGCGGCGACAAAACGAACATTGGCCGCATAGTCCTGCGTGCCCCCTAAGCGGCGCGCACGCTTGTCTTCCAGCACCCGCAGAAGCTTGGCCTGAACTGGCATTTCCAGGTCGCCAATCTCATCCAGAAAGACCGTGCCGCCCTCAGCCACTTCCAGCAGGCCTTTCTTGGAGGCCCGGGCATCTGTGAACGCTCCCGCCTCATAGCCGAAAAGCTCGCTCTCCAGCAATGCGGCAGGCATCGCCGTGCATTCCACAACGACGAAGGGCTTCTTCTGGCGAAGGCCGTTGCCATGAATCGCCCGAGCGACCACAGCCTTGCCCGTGCCGGTCTCACCCAGGATCAAGACGGTGGCGGGATCGGCTTGAATGGCCTCGCCAATGGCCCGGCGAAGGGCTTGCGTCTGCGGGCTTGTGCCAACGATCTCCTCAAACTGAGTCGGCTGCAGATCTGCCGCGTCACTTCCCTGCTTCTCTCGTGTGAGCTGCTCGAGGTTCAGGGCGTTTGTCACGGCAATCCTGACTTGATCGACCTTGAGGGAAGAGGCCGGCGTGACGGCCCCGTGGCTCTCCATGGCATTTAGCTCTTGTCTGACCTGCGCGACATTCGCGGGGGCCAGGACGGAAAGGTTCGGGCTATTCCGCCGCAAGGTTTCCAGCAGGCCGACGGCTTTGCTCCCATCAAGGCCTGTCCCGAGGAAAACAAGATTGGGGGCCGCCAGGGCTGCCTGCTGCAGCGCGTCATCTGGGGTAGCGGCGATAGCCACCTGAAAGCCACCGTCGGTCAGAGCTGTTTGCCAGAAGCGCTGCAATTGCGGATCCGACTCAATCAAGAGCACGCTATGCATCCGACCGACGGCGACAGGGAGTTTCGCTTCTTTTTGCGCCGCGCTCATCGGTGGACTCATTGGATTTTCCCGACTGGTGCTCGGGGCTCGATAGGAACCTCGGATGGAGCGTCGGGGCGCTTGCGGCCGTGCATCGAGTCCGATGCCTCACGAAAGTGGCGCATGGTCACGGAGATCTCCGGATTAGCTTTTGACTGAATGGCCTCGCGGATGGCCCGCATGGCGGCTTCCTGGCAGACGGCCTCAATCTCGGCCCCGGTAAAGCCGGCGGCTTCCTTGGCGAGATTCTGGAGGTCCACGTCCCGTGCAAGAGGTTTCTCTCTGGTATGCACACGGAAAACCATCAAGCGGGCCTGCTCATCCGGCACAGGGAGTTCAAAGACCAGGTCAAAGCGTCCCGGCCGGAGCAGCGCGGGATCGATGATGTCCGGGCGATTCGTCGCAGCGAGTACGAGCACTCCCTTTAACTCTTCGATGCCGTCGAGTTCGGTCAGGAACTGGCTGATGACGCGTTCGGCGACTTGGGAGTCCGCTCCCCCGGCGCTGCGATGAGGAACGATGGAATCGATCTCATCAAAGAAAAGGATGGCGGGAGCGGCCTGCTTGGCCTTGCGAAAAATCTCGCGGATCCCGCGCTCGCTCTCACCAACGTACTTGCTCATCAATTCGGGCCCCTTGATGGAGATGAAGTTCAGCTCGCTCTCTGTCGCGAGGGCTTTCGCCAGCAGGGTCTTGCCGCAGCCCGGCGGACCCGTCAGGAGAATGCCTTTGGGCGGCCTGATTTTGGCTCGCGCGAAGAGGTCGGCGTGTTTAAGCGGCCATTCCACCGCTTCGATCAACCGCTTCTTGATTTCCTCCAGGCCGCCGACATCGTTCCAGGTGATGTTGGGGGTCTCCACAAAGACTTCGCGGATCGCGGAAGGCTCGATCTCCCGCAAGGCTTCCAAAAAGGCTTCCTGGGTAACCTCGAGTTTCATCAGCTTCTCGACGGGAATCTCCGCAAGGTCAAAATCCACCTCGGGGAAAAGCTGGCGCAGGGTCACCATGGCCGCTTCCCGGCACAGCGCTGCCAAATCCGCCCCCACAAACCCGTGGGTGATGTCCGCGAGCCGGGCAAGGTCCACGCCCTGCGCCAGCGGCATGCCCCGAGTGTGGATGTGAAGAATCTCGAGGCGCGAGTTGCGATCCGGGATGGGAATGGCGATCTCTCGATCGAAGCGGCCAGGGCGCCGGAGGGCCGGGTCAATGACGTTCGGAATATTCGTTGCGGCGATTACAATCACTTGCCCGCGTGACTCCAGGCCATCCATCAGGGCCAGGAGTTGCGCCACGACCCGGCGCTCGACTTGTTTCTCTCCGCCCATCTCTTCGCGTTTCGGGGCGATGGCATCAATCTCATCGATGAAGACGATCGCCGGTGCATGCGCCTGGGCGTCCTCAAAGACCTTCCTTAGGCGGGCTTCCGATTCTCCGTAAAACTTCCCCATAATTTCCGGGCCGCTGATGTGCAGGAAGTAGGCGTCCGTCTCGTTGACCACAGCTTTCGCGATTAGAGTCTTGCCGCAACCCGGAGGCCCGTAGAGAAAGACGCCTTTGGGCGGCTCAATCCCCAAACGCTCGAAGACCTCGGGGTATTTCAAGGGGAGCTCGATCATTTCCCGGATGCGCCGGATGTGGGGACGCAAGCCGCCGATATCTTCATAGGAAATCGTGAGGGCGCGCTTTCCGTCGGAGGCTTGATGGGACTGGAGTTGGATTGTGGTGTTGGCGGTGATGACGACGGGGCCCTCTTTGGGAGAGGTACTGACCACCGTGAATTCGAAGTTCTGGGTTCCGAATAGGGAGGCGCGAATGCGGTCGCCCGCTATCAGCGTCATCCCTTCGAGGAGCTTTCCGAGGTACTGGTCGCCGCCACGGTGGGCGCTACGCATCAAGGTAATCGGAGCGAGGACAAGCTTCTCAGCCGACTTGGCGCTAACTTTCGTAATGGTGACCTTTTCGTCCAAGCCAGCTTTGGCATTCTCTCGGATCAATCCGTCGATTTGAATGGTGGATTTTCCGCGATCGTCCGGATAGGCGGGCATGACCTTGGCCACCGTCCTGCGCTTTCCCTCGATCTCGACACAACCGCCAACCTCTAGCCCGAGGTGCTCCATGTCCTTCGGATCGATGCGGGCAATCGCGCGGCCCACATCCTTGGGCTGCGCTTCTACTACTTTAAGAGTGAGTTGCGTGTCTGCCTCCGCGGCCATTGCGTTTTCCATGCAAGACAGCTTCCGCTAGCTTTCTGCACTGGCTGGAGATCGTACATGGACGCCTCCCAGAATCGCGGCGCGCGCTTTACCTTCATAACGTTTGACTTATTCAGGCTTTGAGGGTTGCACGCCAAAGAGGAGGGCCGCTGTACCCGGAGGAATTAGCATTGTGAGGTTCCCGTTATGGAACGATTCCGGAGCCGCGGGGGTCTAAACAACCCTCTCGTCAAAAGAATCGTCCCCGCACCTCATGACCAGGACAGTTCAGGTTTTTTCGATGGTGATCTCAAGGATTCCATTGTGAAAGCTTCGCTGGAGGGTCTCTTTCTTGACGGGACAGGGCAAGAGGATTTCCTTGGCGTACTGGCGCTCCTTGCTTGCGGCATTAAGGCTGAGGATATCCCCCTTCAACTCAATGGAGAGCCCTTCTTCACTCACACCAGGCACCTCTGCAATCAAGCGGATGTGGCCCTGCTCGTCGAACACGTCAACAATCGGTTCCCGGACTTCCTCAACAACCGGGCCCTTGGGCGTTTTTTTGATGTTGCCAAAAGTCTCGAAGACCGGCTTGCCTCCATCCAGCGTGCGGATCGAAACGCCAAAAATGCCATTGAGATCTTTGCCGCCGGGACCCTTCGTGGTGAAGGTCTTTTCTTGCTTGAACTCCCCGCCCTCTTCCGCGAGTTTGCCAGCCAGTTCAATAAGATTGCCCAGCCCCTTAAATAGTCCGCCGACGGACAACTTGCCCAAGCCCAAATCGAGCTCGACGGGTTCTTGTTCACGCTTGCTGCTGGACTCTTTTTCGTGCTTCTTCGGTGTTGCCATGGAAGTTGCTCCCCATTACACAATTAAGGTTCAGATTGCACCGCGACTGAATGAGATCCTCGATAACGGCAAACATCTCTTCCTTTTTCTGTTTGCGCCCGTGCGAGCCGGTGTTTTCACCCGTTAAGACGTCGAGGCAGATCTCACGAAAGATGGGGTCGCGCGCGGCCGCGTGGGCACGGCGAATCTTCAAAACTTTCCCGATCATGACGCAGGCGCGTACTGTCGGGTTGTAACAGCCGCCGCCCAGTTCGCGTAAGGCGCGCACCAAGCGGACGATGCGCTCGGCTTCCTGCCGGGCAATCCCGGAGCGCGCTTCCGTGATGGCCACCTCCGTCTCCTCATCGAAGTGATCGAGCTCGATGGTCACCATGCGGTCGCGCAACGCATCTTGGGTCTTATGAACGCCGGCGTATTCCTCCGGGTTCGAGGTAAAGATGGCCCGGAAGTTGGGATGCACCTCGAGACAATCGCCCTCACCACTGACCATGGGGAGAGCCAGAAGGCGTTCTTCGAGAATCGATAAGAGGACATTGTTGGCTTCTGGGCGGGAACGGTTGAATTCGTCATAGATCAACGTGAACCCCTCGCGGCACGCCTGTGTCAGGCGATTGTCCACCCAGCGCGTGGAGACATCTTCTTCCGTCTTGAGGACACGGGAAATGAAGCGGTCGACGACTTTGCGGGAGCGGTAGCCATGCTCGCCCCCAATTAGATTGGAGGAGCCAAACTCATCGTCACCGAAGAGGAGCATGGCGGGCTGTCCGAGTTTGCGCGCCACGTGCATCGCCAGGGTGGTCTTGCCGGTGCCCGCAAGGCCGGAGAAGTGCACGGGGTAGCCGGCACGGAGATAGGAGAGCGCGCGCTCGGTGAGATTGCAGACCAGCGGAGTTTCAACGAAGCTCTCCTCCGGGTCCGGCGACAGGACCGTGGTTTCCTCCGCGCAGATCATTCCGCGCCTCGCTTCGGGTGCCGGCGTTTTTTCGCGAGAACCGTGGCTGCTTTCTGCCAAGCCTTTCTTGCTGCCTGGAGGTCTCCGCGCAGCGCCGCGGACTGCTTCCGGAAGCCCTGGAGCCTCTGGGCTGTTTCTGCCCTCAAGCGCAGACTCTCCGCCTTCAGCGAGGTGAGCAACACTTCCCTTTGCTCGTGCGACCTTGCGATCTCTTGGCATAATTTCTCCATCGCTTCAGTGCCTTCTCACTTTGACGGTGCGGAACTTGCGCGTGGCCTTGGCGCGTGGCTTCACGGAAGCACCGGCTCTTGGCGCGGGGGAACTGGGATTGTCCGTAAGCTCGAGCCAGCGCTGCTTCTGCAAGGTGTGCCGCAGAACCATAATGCGTTCGTTTTTCGCTTTGGTGACAAAGAGCCGGCCACGCGTGGCCTTCAACTTCTGGCGCGCGCGCGCCAGGGCCTGATTTTGCCGGATGAACTTCCGCTGCTCTTCCTCAAGCTCAACGGCAATGGCCTTTTCGTTGATGTGCGGCTCGAGTTCCTTCTCAAAGGAAGCGCGGAAGCGGCCGCTCGTGGTTTGAATGCGCTGCGGCTCCCGGGCTAAATCGAGCCCGGTTTTGATCTCACGCATGGTGCGAAGATAGTTGAAGCTTTCTCGCCTCATCCCGTTTGCCCTCCCCCTAAGATACTCGGTACAGCCGCAACCCCCCGGCCATCTATGATTAATAAGTTGCGCTCCAGCGGCCGTAAAAGTGGCCAAGTCACGCAGGCCATAGGAACACCGGGTGCGGAAGCGCACCCGGCTTTGCGAGCTTTCCAACGGATTCATGGAAACCCAGGGTTCCGTCCGGCGTTCCGGTTCCTGACCTTCGACGCGTTCCGAAAAAACCGGGTGACGGTGCCGACCACGAGTGCCTAGCTGGCCAGGTACAGGTGACCCTTCTTGCGGATCGCTGCATCCTTGCGCTTCAGCATATGCTTAAGGGTCTTGGAAGCAGCGGCGCTGGGCAGTTCCATCGCGTAAGAAAGTTCCGCCAGAGTCATGCCCTCCGGGGTCTCCGTCAGCAGCTTGACGGCCGCGGCTTCTCTTTCTCCGCTCTTTTCCGCCTCTGATGCAGTGGCCGGCTCCTCTGACACACCTTCGCGCCTCTTCGCCATGGAAACCGCCATGCGTTGCCAGGCTTGCCGGGCCTTGGTGTGGTCATCGTGAAAGCCTTCCGTCATCTCGTGGGCAGCTTTCTTCATCTGGCGCACTGTCTGGTGTACGCCCTTCAAGAACACTTCGGTTTGTTCTTGCAACGCCTCCATGCGTTTCTTCTGTTCCGCAGTGGCGTGCTTGCGCAACTGCCGGGTTTCCTTGGCGTTGGTGTCGACGTAATCCGTCAGAAAGGTCTTCTGCGTCTCGGCCGCCTGTTTTCGCTCCGTGTTGCAGCCCTTCAGGAATTGCACCGAGCGTTTGTGGTTCTGTCCGGCGAAGCCCGAAAGGGACTCCTGGAGCTCGTGGCTCATCTTCTGTTGATCCTTATGGAAGGACTTCATCATGACCTGCGCGGCCTTGCACAGATCTTCCGCCTCCGCCTCGAGGGATTTGACGAACTTTGCGAGGTCTTCCCCCTGCTTGCCGCTCAGCGCCTTGTGTGTGGCACGGAAGCGCCGCAATGTATCGCGACTTTCCTTGGCGAGCGTTTCCGTGAGTTTCGCGAGCTCCTGATGGAGTTCGGCGCTCATGTGTCTGCGTGCCGTACGAAACCCTTTAATCGTCTGACCCACTTCCTTGCCGAGAGTGTCCGCCGCGCGCCGCAGCGATTTTTGCAGGCTCTCCGTATTCTCGAGGCGCTCGGCATGCACATCGCGCATCATCTTCCGGGTATCGCCGAGGTCGCTGTTGGTTTCCTCAATGATTTCCTTTAGGGCGTTCGCGCGGAAATCATGAGCGTGTAGAAAACTGTCGGTCATATTTTGCATTTGTTCCGCAAGACTCATTGTCAATCCACCTCCGTTGGCCCGTCTTTGGCGGGGAGTCACTGAGGAAAGCATGTTTCCTCACCGGCTGATCGTCTTGATAGGCGCATCGGTAAAGCTATCGATGGAGCCATCCTGGCAATCATAAAATCAGGAACAGGCTGGCTCGCGTGCCCTGCTAACAACGGTTTCAGGGCACGCGGAGCCACAACCTGCGTTAAAACAGACTCATCCACTTACGCGGCGGCGCCTGCGGTGAGTCCAATGGCCTCGGCGTACTTCAGGTAGGTTTCGACGGATGCAATTACGACCCTAGCCTCGATACCGAGGAACTCGATCCCGACCAAGGATGCCCTCACCCAGGCGTCGATCACGAGACCCTTGTCCAGGACGCGGTCCAAAACTTCCGCGAGGCTGGCACCTGCGATAGTCTTCTCTACTGGCATGTATGTTCACCCCCTTTCTTCGTCATCATTTTCTACTGACACAGCTAACTAACGAACTCGTGGCTCCCTTGATTGGGCGCAATTGGTCCGCCAACGGCTTCGCGCATGAGCCGGAGCAACTTTTCCACGCGAAAGGGCTTATCCAGAAACGCCAGGGCACCCAGGCGCGTGGCCTCACTTTTGAGCTCTGGCGTACCAAATGCGGACATCAGGATGACGGGCAGCCGAGGACTGAGAGCTTTAATTTTCTCCAGGAGAGTAAGGCCTTCGGTCCCGCCAACATCGGAGAGCCGCATGTCCAGCAAGGCAAGCCCGATCTGGGGATCGCTTTGCAGATGCTTGAGAGCCTGCGCCGGAGTGTGCGCGGAAAGGACCATGTAGTTGAGATCTTCGAGTACCTTCGTGAGTGTCCAGCAGAAGCCCTGTTCGTCATCAACGATGAGCACGCGCAACCCTTTAAACATTCCCGGTTGTGTTCGAGGATTTTGCAAAGGTCCGGCCCCAATCTCCTCCACAACAAAACGCTGCATCCGGCTGCCTCTCTTTTGGTGGGACGACGATGAACAATTCCATGTGGTGCCTGCTGGGCAACGGTGTCTCTGCAGAGCATCCGCGCGGCCACATGGCGCGGTCCGCGGCTTTTGCGGAAGTCCTTTGCGCAACCTGAAGAAGACGCAACGGAATGCCGCGAATCCATTGTTCTTCGCGAAACGTCCGGAAAAATTCGGGAAGGCCGAAGGATGGAGCACCATGGAATCCGCACCATAGTCTCGGGAAAAGAATCCATGGAACGTGAGGAGAATGACGCGACTTGCGCGGAAGAGCGCGTGTGCTCGCCGCGATTCCGGACTAGCCTGCTCCAGTCGCTCCGCTTGGTCCGCGACAACTTCCTGGAGCGCAGCGTGACGTCTAGAGATTCCCTGCTGGACGCAGTTTGCTGAATGGCAAACGGAAGATGAGATAAGAAATGTGGATGTCCTTAGGCAAATACTTGTCGACCTGGTGGGCCATACCGGCAAAGAGGATGCCAGTTTCGCCCTCTTGCAAAGTTTTAACGATTCGCTGGGCGATGAAGTGGTCACGCCGGCGCAGAAGCAACTTTCTCTTGTTGCCTAACGACTTGGCCTTTCTGTGTTTCTCGCCGGGTTCGTGCTCCCTAGTGATGGCCTGGATGAAGTGATATTCCTCGAGCAGTAGCTGCACGTCTTCCGTACCTTCCAGGAAAGCGCCACGCTGGACCAGGGAAAGCACCAGGCGGTGATTTTGACTTCCCTGTGCGGCTACATCGCGCACGATATCCAGTTCCCTGCCGCAAAGAGGCAGCCCATCTTGATAGATCCTGAGATTCGCGTGCTCGACATCCAGCTTGCCCAGGCGCTTGCTGATTCCTTCCCACATCTCGTCCACCGCCTGGATGTGTTCGTTCCAAACACACACGCCGAGTTGATCGGTGAACTCCTTTTTGTGAGGCCCAGCCAGCGAGCCCATATCGGCTTCGGAATGGATGACCGGCACGTAAATTAATTCCCTCATGTAAGCTGTCTATGCACCGCCAGCGAGTTCCCTGACGAGCTCGTTCACAAGCTGTTTGAGATCGTCGAGGTCAAACGGTTTGGAAATATATTCCTCGGCTCCCAAACGCAGCGCTTCCCTCGCGCTCTGGATATCACCGAATCCTGTCATCACGACAATGACGGGTTTCCGTTTAGACTTTCGGAGGCGCCGCAGGCACTCGAGGCCGTCCATCCGTGGCATTTTGATGTCCAAGAAGACGACGTCCGGAGGATTCTTGCGGATCTTGGCCAGCCCCTGGCGGCCTCCGCTGGCGGTGGAGACCTCGTAGCCCATCTCCGTCAGGACGCTGGCGAGTAAGCGGCAAAACTCCGGCTCGTCATCGACCACTAAGATCTTGCAAGTCATCGCTATGCCCCTCCCTGCTTCGGGCTTCTCCCCTGCACCTATGGTGGGATGAGACCCGCCGCCGACCCCTGGCTTTGTCATTGGCTGTACTGTCCAAGCCCGGGCGCATCTGCCCATGAACGCATCATGGTTCTGGGTCCTGAGTTATGCGGTAGGCTTTGATCTTGTTGTAGAGGGTCTTGTAGTCGACGCCTAGCTGTCGCGCAGCCTGAGCTTTATTCCAGTGACAGTTCCCGAGCGTCTCCACGATCAAATCGCGCTCGGCGTTCTTGGCCACCTGCTTCATCGAAGCGGTCTTCACGCCCGCAGCTCGAGAAGCCGGTTGTACGGACAGAAACTCTCCATGCCGTTCAGAGGCGTTCCAGGTTTCCAACTGAGTTTGCGTACCCCCGTGCCCATTCAGGAGCCGGACGGGCAAATGCTGTGGGAGGATGGAATCTCCCGCAAGAATCACGGCACTCTTGAGGGTGTTCTGAAGCTCCCGGATATTGCCGGGCCAGGCATAGCGATGCATGATGGCCATCGCTTCGTCGGAGATTTCAGCGGCCGAGCGATTCAGATCCCGATTGAACTTCTCCAAGAAATATTTGCTGAGGAGTTCCAGATCGCCTTCGCGTTCCCGGAGCGGCGGCAGGGAAATCACGAACACATTCAAGCGATGAAAGAGGTCCTCCCGGAAGGCCCCGCGCCTCATCAAATCCTCGAGGTCCATGTTTGTCGCAGCGATCAGGCGTACATCTACCGTAATGGCTTCCTTGCCCCCGAGCCGTTCCACCTCACCTTCCTGAAGAACTCGAAGCAACTTCATCTGGGCGTGAGGCGCCAAGTTGCCCACCTCGTCCAAGAAGAGCGTGCCGTTGTCGGCACGCTCGAAGCGCCCCGGCTTGCGGTCCAAAGCGCCCGTGAAAGCCCCCCTCTCATAGCCAAAAATCTCGCTTTCGACCAGCGCCTCCGGCAGGGTCGCGCAGTCGAGTGGAACGAAGGGGTGCGCTTGCCGGAGGCTCTCGGCATGCACCGCGCGGGCTACGAGCTCTTTGCCGGTGCCACTTTCGCCGCGCAGCAGAACGGTAACGTCGTGGGTGGCCACTTTGCGCACCAACTCAAAGACGTTCTGCATCTGCGGGCTTCCACCGATGAAGCGGTCCCAGCTCCAGCGTTTGGAGGCTTCTTGCTTCAGGCCGTGGACTTCGCGGCTCAAGCCAACTGTCTCCAGCGCGTTGCGAACGATGATCTTGAGCCGGTCGTTCGGCAGGGGTTTGGTCAGGTAGTCGTAGGCGCCGAGCTTCATGGCCTCGACGGCGGTTTTCACCTCCCCGTGGCCGGTGAGCATAATGACCAATTGCTTGGGCCTCGACTTTTGAATGCTTCGTAAAAGCGCAATGCCATCCTGGCCCGGCAGTTTGACATCCAGAAAGACGAGGTCGGGGTGCTCTTTTTCTATTTTTGCGAGGGCCTCCTCGCCCGTTCCCGCCGTGAGCACCTGGTAGCCGTCTTCACCCAAGACTTTTCCAAACAGCCAGCCAATCTCGGGCTGATCATCCACCACCAGGATTTTGCTGGGCGCAATTTTCACGGGGGATTCATCCGGAGGATCTGTTTTCTTGGGGCCGCGTGATTGGGATTTTGATCGTGAAGGTAGTGCCGCGTTTCGCCCCCTGGGTCACGCTGGTAAAGGTGAGGCTTCCCTGATGATGGTCGATGATTCGCTGGGAAATGGCCAGCCCCAGCCCAGTGCCGCCGCGCTTGGTGGTGAAGAAAGGCTTGGGGAGTTGTGCCTGGACGTTCTTGGGGATGCCACAGCCGGTATCCGTGATACGGATGGTGGCTTGATTGGTTCGTTGGTCATACTGCGTCTCGACCGTCAGCACGCCACCCTTGGGCATGGACTGGATGGCGTTCATTAAAAGATTTGAAAAGACCTCATCCATCAGACCGTGATCGCACGTCACTTTGGAAGATCCTCGATGGTAGCGTTTGATGACCTTGACTCCCTGAGCCACGCATTTGGAATTGGCCAGACAGAGCACCTGGTTGAGATTCTGGTGCAGATCGCGCGCTTCGAATTTGAGCTCCCTCGGACGGCCGTAGTCAATCAGTTGGGTGGTGATTTCATCGAGCTGTTTCACCTTGTTCACGATCACGCTCGTAAACTCCCTGAGCGCGTGGCCCGGGGAAAGCTTGGAGTGCAGGTATTGGATGGACATCATGATGATGGCGAGCGGATTGCGTATCTCGTGGGCCACGCTGGCAGCCATTTCAGACGAGACGGCCAGGCGTTCCCTGCGGACCAGGTCGTCCTGCGCTTCCTTTAATCGCTGGTAGGCTTCATCGAGCTCGGCCAGAAGCGATTCGCTCTCGGACTGGGTGCGGTTCAACTCCTCCGCGAGTTGCTGCTCTTTCGTCGAGTCTCTTACGCTGACTACGACAAACTCGGCGCCTCCCTCTGCCCGTTCGAGGAGCGAAAAACCCAGGGACACTGGTATTGGCGCGCCGCGGGAGGTTAAACAAGCCGCGCGAACGTCTTTGATTTTGCGCCCCGCGGCGGCCTTAGCCATGGCTTCATCAATGGCCGGGCGGAACTCCTGGGCGAACAACTCGGCGATGTGTTTCCCGAGCGTTCCCTCGGGTTGCTTGCCCGCCAGATCTGTGAACGCGTTGCTGATAAGGAGAATATGGCCCTGGAGATCACACAACTCGACAGCCCCGGGGAAAGCCTTGAGAAATGCCTCCTCATCCGCGTGAATCTCTAGAGCGAACTGTTCCGCAGCTTGTGGCACTCGGGACCTCCTGCAGGCAACGGAGTTAGCCGTGACAGACACATCGCGAGTCGTCCAGAAAACGCGCGGGGCTGAGTGTTCTACCCGTGCTGTTTCCTAAACGCATCGCCCATTCCAGGCTCGCTGTGTGGCGGCCACTTGCCGCAGAGGCTTGTGTCCTTTAGAGAGCCTGGACAGGTGGGGGACATGAGCGAACAACCCAATTGGAATCCACCTGGGGCTTGCAGACGACAAACTGCTGTTATGCCGAGAAACAATCCGTCACTGGGGATGAAAGGAAGGGGGGAACTGCTCCGCCAAAGAAAGGTTGCAACGGCGGGGCCAGCGGGTCATCCAATACCGAAAAGCGTCGCCTCAGCCGATTCGACTGTGCGTCATCCGATTGCAAATTGCTGCAACGCGAAGACGATTTATAAAGCGACCACCTCCGTCTGTAAATCCGCGGGTTGATTATGGTCCCGACAAAACTCGGCGTCAAGATATCTTCGTGTCTTCATCGGATATTTTGCTAAAGCGGTAATACTGCAGCCAATTACAGCGAGGAAGGCCGCGCGACACAAGTTGGATCGCGCAGAGCTCTCCCGATATCGCTCGCGAGTGTCTTGCTTTGGCACACAGGGGCGGCCGCTTCCGGGTTCCCTAGATTGTCCATCAGGAATCGGAAGACCATCCCCGAAGGGACTGGTTGGGTCCCCAACCTCCATTTTCGGTCCGAAAAACAGGTAGGCCAGCCGTGTAAGCTCAGCTGAGTCATCAGGGTTCATGGCGCGAGCGGTGGGAATCGATCCCTTTGCCAAGCCTGGGAGGGTTGGGATCCAAAGTCACTGTTTTTCATTCGTGGGTTTCTGCGTTTCGCGGCAGAGTCCATTTCATGGTCCGTTAATTGTTACTCAGGGTTTCGAAGCGCGAATTTGAGAGCCATCCGTGCCGCGTACTTTTAAGCGGTTACCAAAACAAAGGGCACTGTCGCGGCAGAAGCCGTGGGCTCCAAGGCCGATCGTCTACGTCAATTTGTGAGTTCGAGCAGGACGATTCGCCAAAGCGATCCGGCGTTCCTTCTCATGAGGAAGGCGCGTCACTCTTACCTCCATGTGAGCCGGGCAAATCATTCGGGCACGAACCGAATGCTCTGCGGTTCTCTGAACTTGGTGACCTTTGAGCCGTAGCTCTTCAGGTGGTTACGGCAGTCCTTTCACTAGGCTGCCTCATTTCGTGAACTTGCCGGCTCTCAGGCGGCGGTTTTCCACACTTCGAGAGAAAGTTTGCGTCAGAATTCGTATTGATTTTGCTGAGGTTATGAGATTTGGATTCTCTCGACGCCCCGTTCTCTCGTGGTAGAGTTCAGCAAAAGTGCAGCGGGTAAGCTAGAGATAAGTTAGAGAACTGTGCTAGGCTGTTGGAAACACTCGCCGGAGAGGTGGCCGAGAGGCTGAAGGCGGCGGTTTGCTAAACCGTTGTAGGGGCCAAAACCTCTACCGGGGGTTCGAATCCCCCCCTCTCCGCCAGATTCCCCTAACTCAATCCAGCGTCGAGACTTGCTGACTTCCCGCGAGAAAAACTTCTACATAATTCGTGTACTTCCGAGCCTCTCGGGTTGCACAGTAGTTGCACACTTCGTTTCCAGGGTCCTCATCGCATTCGCCGCGTCCACACTCACCGTCTTCACGTAGATGTTCATCGTCGTGCTGACATTTGCGTGCCGCAGAATTTGCTGAATCACCTTGTCGGAAACTCCGAGTCTGTGCAGATTGGTCGCAAGCCCGCGCCGGAATGCGTGCCAGCCATGCCAAGCGAGATTCGCTTTTTCGAGTGCTGGCCGGATCACATCCACTGCGAGCGCTTCGAGATTCATCGGCTTCCCGAGTTCATTCGAAAAAATGAACCCATTGCGTGGCCTGCCACACCTTTCCCAGTGCTGGTCGAGAAGAAGTTTCAGTTGGGCGATGACCGGGATGGCGCCCTTGCTTTTCGGGCGCTTCGGTTCGTCCACGTGGCTCCGCCAGACGGATTTTTCAACTCGAATTTCGGAGCCGTCGTAGTTCTGCCAAGTGAATCCTCTGATCTCTCCCTTGCGCGCGCCGGTGAAGGCCGCCGTGGCGACCACTGTCGCGGTCGGCTCGGGAAGAATGGCCAACATCTGGGCTTCTTCCTCGAGCGAGTACGCGTAGGTTTCTCCGGCTGGCCGCGCTTTAGGAATCTCGACATCATGCATCGGGTTAGGGTTCTCCAACACGCCCTGGCGACGCGCGTAACGGAACGCCCCGCTCAGGAAGTGTTTTATGTGGCCTAACGTTGTCCGGCTGAGGTTCTCCCGGCGAGCGATATCCTTCAACAGTTGCTCGGCATCGAAAGTCCTCACCTCGCGCAACGCCACGTCTCCATTCGGCTGCACATATCGCAGCCAAATGTTTTTGTATCCGCAATACGTGGATCGGCGCTTTTGCTCCTCTACATATGGCAGATAGCAGTCCTCGATGAATCGATTGAGGCTCATCGTACTTTCTGGCCTGATTTCGCCGCGATTGACTGACCGGATGAATTCCTCGGCCAACTCTCCCACGGCGCTTCTGGTTCGATATTGGCCTGAGGCTTCCGCAAGCTTGTGGCATTTCTGGATACGTTGAACCGAACCGTTCTCCAGCTGCACATCCTCGCGGTAGCGGACATACCAATTCGGGCCTTTCTTGAATACATATCCTGCTTGGTGGTGGCGGGTTCTTGCCATATTCCTCCTTTAACGAACCCGTTCCACACGCCTGTTGTTCCCCACCACTATACGACGGCGTATCCACAGTTCAAGCGCGGGACTGCCCCAAAGAAAGCGAACGTATTTGCCGAAATTCACGTGCGGAAGAGGGTCTTGAGACCTGGCGCGAACCTGATCCCGAATCCAGGAGGTGGGAACCGCGAGGCGACGGCTCAGTTCTCGACTGTCAATGAATTCGTACCGAGTCGGACCTGGTTCATCCGGTGATGATGAACCTCCCGGTGAAGGTGCTCCGCCTCGAGTCTGGCCACGCGGATGTGGGGAAGTGTCACCGGGGCTCCCGAGGGCTTGGATGTCGATGGTTCGATCATTGTTTGGCATTGGATCTCCGGTCAGTCAACAGACTTGAAGATGACACCGGCCTCGCGATGAATCTCAAACTTAGGTTATTGAGTCCGATTGGGACCGCCTTGCTCGTCTGATCGGGTGCTTGATCCGAGTTCAGTTTGGGCTTTGGTGACAGTGCGGCGTGCGTAGTCCGAGGGATCGTGTTTTTCGCCAGCGCGAAAGTCGGCGATCCGGCGTATGACTTCCTCGGGATCGTCACCCCTGGCGAGGGCGCGTTTCGCATAGGCCCAGTCATGTTCCGACTGGCTCATCTGCCGTGGCCCAGTCGAGGCTAATGTCGGCGCCTGGCGGTGTGGCCTGAAGTCGGTTTCGATGAGCTCGGTTCGGAGCCGGAAGTCCTGGGGATGATAGACACGGTCGGCATGCTTTACCGCTTGCACGAGAAACTCCGCATCGTATTTCCGGTTCAGGAAGCCCGGAAGGCGCAATACGCGGGTCGAGTCGGTTGCCGCGGGATCGCCCCCGAACTTGCGCACCATGGCCCGCTGCAGGCACTCCGCTTGTTCTTGTGAAATATTGTCGACTCGCCAGACCACCTGAAACTTATCCGGCGACGTGTTGATCGTGTAGTTCCGGGGAGGAACCAGATTCGACTGTTGAATCTTGGCCAGAGCTGCCGGGCCATCGTGATCGATGTCCATATAGAGATGACGGATGGTCTGGATGTCGTCCTTGGTGCGGGTGCGGGCTTCTGGTTTTAGGGTGTTCATCCCGGTATAGATGTCGCAGGCTTCTTTCTCATTCTTGTAGCGCAGCCAATCCTGAAAGGAAGGCTCGGCGATCTTGCCAGAGGTTGTAATGCGTTGCACCGTTTCGCCCCGCCTGCGATTGCGCACCAGGACAGCGAGACGGTCGGACCGCTGAAAGTTCGTGAGGAGGTATTCGGTGGTGGAGATGTTCTTGTTGCTTTCTTTTTCTCCGGTCGTCATGGATGCGCCTCCTGCCTTTGGTAGATCGCGCAGTAGTCGAAGAGATCGGCATCGGGGTCGTAATTGTTGATTTCGAGGACCTCGGAGATATAGCGGCGCCCCGGCCGACGCTCAATCTGAATCACGACATGGAGGGAGTCGCCGATATTGCTCTTGATGGCGCGGTAGGGCAGCTCGACGCCGCTTTGCAGGACACAGCTCGTGAAGCGGGCGAGACCTTGTCTGGCAGAGTTGGCGTGAATGGTGGACAGTGTCCCCGCGTGACCCGTATTGAGAAGTTGCAGAAGATCGAACGCCTCGCCGCCACGAATCTCGCCCAACAAAATACGGTCCGGCCTGTGACGGAGAGATGCTTTGAGCAGTTCGCGGATGGCGATACCCGGCAAGCCGTTCTGCGGATGCCTTGCTTCAAAGCGAACCAAGTTCGCGTGTCCCAACCGGATCTCCGCCGTATCTTCGATCAAGAGAATGCGCTCGTCTTCCGGAATGAATTTGCCAAGGATGTTCAGGGTCGTGGTCTTGCCGGAGCCGGTGCCACCGCAAATCAAAATATTCTTACGGGAAAGAACGTAATCTTCGAGCCGGTTGGCGAGGGTCTGGTCGAGAGTGCCCGCCGCAATCAGGTCCTGCATTTCGAAATGGCGTGCATTGAACTTGCGAATCGTGAGCGTGACGCCGTTCAAGCTGCAGGGTGGAATGACAACGGCGACGCGGCTGCCATCGGGGAGCCGGGAATCGAGAATCGGGTGGGATTCCGAGATGTCGCCACCGAGCCGGCGGGCAATGTTCTTGACCGCGACCAGGAGCGCTCTTTCGCCCAGCGACACTCCACTTACGGGTTGGAGGTATCCGCCCTTCTCGATGAACACCGAGTCGGGGCCATTGACCATGACTTCGCTGACCGAGTCGTCGAGGATGAGGTGCTCGATGGGTTTCAGAAACGGAAGGATGGTTTCAAATCCATTCATTAGAGTTGTCCGTGCGCAAGCTGTTCGAAGTAGGAAAGGTTGGGGTCGTTGAAGTAGGGCTTGAGATAGCAGAACGTGGGCGGCAGCGGATTAAGGCCGTCATAGGCGAACACGATGGCCTGCGCGTTTTTGAGTTCCGTGAAGGTCTTCATGTCGAAGCGGTAGTCGGAGTGGGGGGTGTAGGTCTTCGACGCGGTGAGGTTGGCCCGGTTCGAGACCGCCTTGCCCGTCAACAGGCTGATGTGGGCATCGTGGCCGCTTTCGGAAAGGTTGTAGCTGGCCTTGAGCCGGTCCTCGCGCCCGCAGAGGGAACTCGCGGTCTTCGCGGAGAAGTCGTCCGACAGCGACAGGAACACCTTGGTTCGGAAGGTCTGGAGCAGGGTGCGCCAGGTGTCTCCGGGCAGGGTGGATTTGAGGGAGCTGATGCTCTGGGTGGCAATGATCGGGATGCATCTGGGTTGGCGGGACAAACTGAAGAATTTTTCATCGCCGGTGGGCTCACTCTCGCCAACTGTGGCGAAATGTTGGTATTCGTCGCAGAGAAAAAGGACCTGCCGGAAATACTGTTTGGGGTGGGCTTCGATCTCCGGGATGCGATTCAAAACGGCGCGCTGGAAGTCGAGCTTCATCATTACACCCAGAGCCTTGGCCAAACCAGGGTTCATTCCGATGGGAAAATTCAGCGCGCACAGGGCCCCACGCTCTATGAGCCAACTGAACGAGGGGAGCGGCATGCCGTAGCGGAAGTCGGCATTGGCGATGGGGTCGTAACACTCTGGCGGGGGACAGAAGGTCCGTTTGACCGCGGGATTGTCGTCGAAAAGAGACAGGAAAACGGAGATGCCTTCGACGATGGAGGTGCGCAGCTTGGGCTCGATCCTTTTCCAATCGTGATAAAACCATCGCTTGACGGCTTGCAACTGATCATACCGGTCGGTGTCGATCTGATCGAAGCCGGCCTCGCTCAAAAACTCGCATTCCACAGCGGTACTTTTGACGAATGCGCGCAGTCCAGGCGTTTCCTTGGCGCGGAACATGTTGACGGCTTCGTCGTACTCGAATCCGAACGCTTTCAGATCGGCGATGTGCGCCCGGAAATTTTCCGGCGGGATGAGCAGGAAGTAGCGCTCTTCGAGGCGGAGTTCCGCGTCGCGGATCTTTCGCTCCAGCACGTCGGGGCAAATCGTGCATTCGTAGACATCGAACAAGGTGACGTAGTCATAGGCAACCTTGTGGAGCAGGATGATGAACTTCACGAGGTTGGTGTAGGCCTGCTGCCAGAAGGGCTCTTTGCCTCGGCCAAACAGGTTGTTGATGAGGGAGGCAATGCCGTAGGCGAGCGCATAGGCGTCGAGGCCGTTGTGGAGGGGGTTGTAGCGGTAGTTGGAATCGAGGCCGATTTCGACGTAGTCCGCGTCGCGTCCGAGGCGCGCAAGGATCGCACGCACCTTTTTGCAGAAATCGCCCTTGACCTCAAGTACGAGACCGCCAATGCGTTTTTCAGGGTTCGCCGCTTCGTAGGAGAGGATCTGTTCCGCATAGGGATAGAGGGCCGCACTGGTCTTGCCGCTGCCTACGGCACCGAAGACAGCGATTCCGGTGAACAGGCCCCGTTCTGGGATCGTGAGCCAGTAGGGTGTTGCCGATGGCTCCGGGATACGGGGGTTGTGGACCTCGCCGAGTACGAGGAACAGATTGTTGCGATTAGACGTGGTTGGATACACGGGAGGCTTGCCTGCTTTTGGCCGCGGAGGAGACTTCAAAGTGAAGATATAGAGCCCCGACAGAAGGAACGAATAAACAATGTAGGGAGTCGTGTACAAAAACAGGGTGTAGGAAAACTTCAATCCCTGGAAGAGCGGGCGCGCCCAAAGGAAGATGAGTTCGAGGAAGAAGTTCTGCTCGGGAAAGGGATAGCGGAAATACAGGACGATCCCAGTGATGGCGGCGAGCACGCACGCTACGAAGTTCTTCTCCCTGAGAATGCGCCGAATCATGACGGCTTGCCTGCTTGCTGGGAGGGCGCTCCGTGCTTGGCGGGGGCCAGCTCGTTGCGAGCCGCCTTCCACTTCTTGTAATCGGGGTCCCGCGCAAGCGTTTTGCGCAGAGCGAAATTCGCCACATAATCCGGGGTGCAATCGACAAACCGAGCGTAGTCGTCGAGCAGATCGCTGACGGGTTGTTCGAGCTTCAGCGAGCGGCTGACACTTTCCGGCGGTTTCTTGATGATGGCCATGTTTCCTTCCTCCTGGTGTTGATTTACAAACTCGACTTTCTCGACGCGGCCCAAACCGCTGGCGCAAAACTTATGCGCCAAGAGGCGGGAGCGACCCCGTGAGGTCCAGAGACGCACCGTGCGTCACTGGGCGGGGTCGCTCCCGCCTCATCCGAGGTTTGGGCCGCGTTCTTCGGGGTTGCCGTTTCTTGCGTCATCTCTTGTCTTTTCCTCAAGTTCGGACAGGCGCGCTGGTGAAGTGAAATGTGAAGTGCCGAGTGAAGATGTGAGGTGAAGTGCGCTTCACTTGGACCTCGCCAGTTCTTTGCGTTTGTCTTGTCCTGCCGGTATTAGTAAGTACGTCGAAAACTCGGCGCTGCGTTCGGGCTGAGACTCCCTCAGAAGCGCGCGGTACTCGTCTTTTGGAATCTCACTGGAACACCAGACCGCATAGAGCTCCTCGACGCGCGGACCACCGAAACGCTTGTTCGCCTGGTCGAGCCATTCGATATCGTCGCTCGATAGCGTTCCGTACTGCTTTCCGTCCCACGCGGCGCGCAACCGGAAGTAACGCTCCAGCTCTCCGGAGACACCGGCTTGCAACGGGGTTTTCACGAGCGAGGAGAAGTACTGCTCGGCGCGGGTGAAATGGACCGTGAAAGACGCTATGTAGACGAAACGGAAGCTGCGGAGGTGGCGGAAGAGGGATGCGTAGGCGTTCAGGTGATTCGCGAACCCCGTAATGCTGGCCTGTCCAGGGTCCACATAAGAGAAGGTGACCACAGGGGAGGAAGAACCATTGGTGGCCGCACGGAAAAGGGGGAATTTGTCCACGAAGTAGCGGAGGGTGGGTTCAGGCGTGGACAGGCCTTCGTAGGTCTTTGCGGGAAGTGCCTTCTTCGGGATGGCAAGTTCGTCGCAAAAAAAGCGAACCTTATCGTCTTCGGTTTCGAGGTAGTCGTACACCTGATTGGCAAGGACAAAGTCCAGCAGGAGAAGACGCGTACGGATGAACTCAGTCGAGTGACGCCGGCGATTACGCAGATTCTCGCGGTCAATCTGCCGGTAAAGGGTCTTTGAGAAAAGATGGTAGACGCCGCCCATATCCTGGTACTCGCGCCACGTCACATGCCCTCGGCTTTCGAGCTTGTCGGTGAATTGCTGCGACCGCTTGCCCCAACTCGCCCCGGTGAAGGCGATGAACTGGCGTGGAACGAAATAGCCGGAATGGTTGGCCACGATGTACAAGAAGCGGGCTTCGTCCTCGGTGTAGCCAAGCGACTGGATTGCGCGGATATGTTCGCAGGAGATTTTCATAGAGAAAGGATCTCCGCAGTGAGTTCGTGTTGGTCGAGTACGCGGCGAAGGTGATCAGCCTCTCCATGCGGGGTGTACAGGGAGAAGCCCGCGTGGACCTTATCCGCGACGTGGCGGCCTCGGTAGTGTTCGGTGACCAGCTCGAGATTGACGCGCGCCGCGTCACCGTCGGGAGTTTCATACTCGATGCGAAGGTCGGGGACGGGAATTTTGTTTCGCACGACTTGGAGTCCATGACGAGCGGCAATCTCAGGACGGGCTTCGGTGCCGAGCCGGGCGATCTCGCGATTGATTTTCCTTTTGAGTTCGTAGTCGAGAATCACCCGGAGATTGCGTCCACCCTTGGTTTCAATCCGGGTGGCTTCTTTTTGGTAGAGGCGGTAGAGGTCCGCGTCGTGATTGGCCTCCCGCGGTTTGACGAAACCGTAGTAAACGGCTTGGCCTTGCGGTGCGAGGCGGTTTGCTCGCAGCAGGCGATGCCCTCGCTTGGTCAGCGTCAGAAGTTGGCGCGGATTCGCTTCGGGACCTTCGAACGTACCCTTGCGCACGAGGCCTTGGCGAATCAGCTTGTGCACCTCGCGGTCGGCCAGTTCTCGATTGCCTGCGTAGGCATGCTGGGAGAGATCGTGAGTGGCAATTACGCGGAATTTGCCAAGCTCGACGATGGTACGAATTTCGGTTTCGCTCAGGGAGTAGCCGCGATCCCGGTCGTAAAGCACGGCACGCCCGTCCCGGAACGAAATCTCCGGACCGCGATCTTCGCGCGGGTGTTCCGGTGAGCGCTGCTGCGCGCGGGGTGGCGGTGTTCTTTCGCCCTGGTCCCTGTCCTGGGACGGGCTGCTAACCGGCCTGGCATCGGAGTCGGGGAGATCGCGTCCGAAACCGTCGTGATCTGGCGGTGTGAAATCGCGGGACATTCACTCGTGCTCGTCGGTCTCAGTTGGGGAGGGCAAGGGGAAGTTGCCGGCGAGTGCTTGGTTGTCCACATGCGTGAGCTTCCGGCCGGTGTCTTTCAGAAAGAACTTGCGTTGGATCACATACAGCCCGGCAAAGACATTCACAAATAGGACCGCGATCCATAGGAGAATCACGTCTCCGTATTGATGAAACAGGATGTGCCGGTACGGAATGAGGAACTTGAGTTGGCCGAGGAGCCAAAAACCCCCGGCCAGGAGGATGGCTATCGTGGCGAGTAAGGTGTTGGCGATCATTGGTCTTTTCCTTTCTCAAAAGAGAAGAGGTTGCGAGGTTTTTCCATAAGCCTGTTCGTTCCGGGGGAGCGGGCGGGAAGCCGTAAAGCACCGGAGGCTCTCCCGCAGCGCGCCTGGGGTATCCGTAAGCAGGGTCGAGCGAGAGGGCTGTGGCGCATGGGGAGAGGAAAGGTCAGGGGAAAAGAAAGACGGGGCGCGCGGAGGTTGGGCCGAGGATGCGAGGCGCCCGCCCGCGACCTCCTGGGTCTGCCGATGCAGTACGTTCGTCACTTGAACGCCTCGTCTTCGCGGAAGTAGGTGATGCTCAGCCCCAACGGATTGATGGGGATGAGTTCGTTCGGTACTTGGGACTTGAAAATGAAGACAAAGTTCGCGGTGTAAAGATCGCGTTTCAGTTCGCTGTGATCAGCCGGGGAGTAATAGACCATGTAGAAGTCCACGCGGGCCTTGTATGGGGGCGATTGCATGTCTTCGAGAGCGACCTTTTTCACTTCCACGTCGATCTCGGGAGCCGAGATGTTCGTGAGGAATTTCTTGATGATGTCGTCCTTGCGGTAGGCATCGAAAATGCCGTCAGCGAGCTTGCCGTCGATGAAATAGAGCGACTTCGAGAAATCGTTCTGGATGGTGTAGCGGTTGCGGCGGTAGTAGAGCGCGCAAAACTGGGACAGGAAATACTTCGCTTCGGCGTCCTGGGGCTTGTATTCGAGGTTGTGGTAGTTGATGGCTTCGGCGCGGCCCAGATCGTCGATGCGGATGACCAGAGGGCGGAAGTTCTGGAACGTCCGAATGGTCTTCAAGTCCACAAGAGCAAGACCAACGGCCACAAGAGAAACGAGGACAAGCGCGATCTTGAGATAGGTGTTCGTCACCATGGGATCACCACAGGATTCGAGGTACAAACGTTTCGCGTCATGGAAGCTGGCATCCTGGTTCATCACATCACCCGGTTGAGAACGGCTGCGGGCGCGTCCAAAAGGCTTGTGGAAGAGCCCCCGGCGGTGCCGCTGAAGATGTGATTGGTCAGGGTGGGGATTTTCAGAAGGACGTAGATGGATGCCAGGAAGGTGATGAAGAGGACGGGAAACCAGGCAATGAGTTGCACGGTCGAGAGCGTGCCCGAGGGCGGCAGGCGCAGCGCGCCAAGCATGAGATTTGCGATGACGTACACCACGGCGGACGCAACGACCTGGTAGAAAGCGTATTGCAGGAAACAGCGGAGCCAGCCCCAGAAGAGCCATTCGAGCTTCGGAACAATGAAGAAAGGCACGAAGATGGGGCCTACCAGCACACACACCGCGGTGGCAATGAAGCCGTAAGCAATGACCACAATCGCTACAGCCTGGGCCGCCGCGAGCAGGACAGTGACGATGACGTAGATGGCGGTACCGAAGAAGTCTCCCCAACTGGGAGAGCCCATGCGGGATTCGAAGTCGGCGACCTGGGTGATGACGGTTTGCAGCTGGGCCTGATCGATCTTGCTGGACAGAAACTGGGCCTCATCTGTAACGAGATTATGGAAGCTGGTCCCGATGCCGGGGATGGGTGTGCTGTAGTAGTTGACCATGGCGAAGCCGAAGCTGATGGTCAGCACCAAGCTCGCGAAGTTGTCGAAGTGGAACGGAGACTTGCCGCTGGCGGCGGAGAGGGCCGATTTCACGCCGTACCAGACCACCAGGATGGTGGCGAAGGAGCGGAAGAGATTCTGCCCCATGGCGTCGAAGAAGCCGAGATTCTGGGTGAGCAAATTGTTGATTGCCTGAAAGATGTACTGCAGGAAATCGGTTTGCACGGGTAGCTCCTTCGACGCTGGGCGTCCTGGTCCGCGTGCCTTACGGCATGCGGAAGGTTTGCAGTGAATTGGTGATGGTTCCGGTGACCTGGGCGATATTCCCGGTCATGCTCGCTTGGCGGCCGATATCGGTGTTGATGGCGTTGGTAGTGGCGTCGCGTTGCTGCTTGGCCAGGATGGTTTGCTGTTCGAGCAAGGAAGCGAGGAGCTTGTTGGTATCCTGAACGGTACGCAGGGTGAGGACACCAGAGGCATTGATCTTGTTGAGGACGGAGACTTCGCTGTTGAGATCAGCGCTGCTAGAGAACGAGTCCTGTTCAAGATTGCCGATCTGGGTTTCGATGCCCTGGGCGTTGCCGCGAATCGCGCCAATCGTGGCCATCGCATTGATGTTGGCCCCGTCGGCAAGTTCGATGGACGCGTACTGCGATTGCACGCGGCCAAGTTCCGTGGCATCCATGCCGGAAAGTTGGTACGGGCTGTACTGAGATAGTTGATTGGTCGACCGGAGGTAACCGGTGTTGATATTGGGAAGCAGGCCGGAATTGATGCCGCTGATCCAAGAGCCGGTATTCCCAAAGGTGTTCAGCGAGGTTACGTGCCTCCATTGCGAAAACAGGGCGCGGTACCGGGCGGGCATGTTCTGCACGAATTTCGCCATGGAGAGGGCCAGGTTGTATTGCGCGAGAACCTTCGCGTAGGTCTGCTGCAACTGCATCAGGTGCTGCTGCAACTGGAAATAGCGCAACAGGGCGTTGTGGTAGTTGGTGGGATCGTAGACGATGCCGCTGCCGAATTGGGCGGAGGCGGAACCGACTGCGAGGGCCATCACGAGCAGGAAAATCAGGATCTTTCTTTTCATTGAATCTTTATCCTTTCTTTCACGCCTTCTACAGATCGGAAGGCATTTTGTGGTTGTTGTAGTCGGGCAAGGCGAGATCGCCCGCAAGGTAGACCTTGACGCGGTGACCTTCGCGAATGGTGATGGTGGGAGGAACGTTCAGAAATCGGTCCAGGATTTGCGAGGAGGATTGCGCCACGCTTCCGGCAAATCCCTGACGCATGAGGTCGCTGCCGGAAGAGGTGAGCGCGCTACCGGTTCCCGCTTCTCCAACCGCGCCGATTGCGCCAACGGCAAGCGAGACGCCGAAGATGCGGAGATAGTGGTTGTTGACCTGATCGCGGAGGCCGGTGTCGCCGATTTGGTTGAGCCCCTTGAACCCGTCGAGGCCGACGGAATATCCGTCCGGCATGAGGATGCGGTGGAAGGCCACGGCCAGACGTGTCTGGCCGAAGGCTTCGACCTTCTTCGTTTCACCGAGCAGCTTCGATCCTGCGGGGATCAAGAGGTGCTGGCGGTCGTTTGAGTAAACGTCGGTTGAGAGCAGGCATTCGATGGGGCCGGAGAACTGCCCTTCGAGCCGGTTGACAAGAACGGTTTCGAGGATGGTTCCTTCAAACAACACGTAGGTTTTCCCTGCCGCCGCGTTAGCGGCGCCAGGCGGCACGGCGGCAGGGTTTCTGACTTCCTCCTTTCGGTCGTTGGTCGTTTCCGCGGAATTGGTCCGAGGCGGCACGGGTGCGTAAGCACCGGTCGCCGGGGAAACCGGATTCGGCTGCATCTCTCTTAGAAGTTGAGCCATCTGAGTGGTGTCGGGTCCGGCAGGGAGCGGTATTGGTGTCTGGATCGATGCTTCGTTAGCAGGGGCCGGGGCGCTGGCCGGGGGCTTGCGGTAACTCAGCGCGACATTTGAGGCAAACAGCGAGGTGTAGGCACGCTTCTTACGCTCGGCCTGGATTTGATCTTCGGGCCGCTGCTCGGTTGGGGCACCCGGGCTGTTTTGCGGTTGGGATTGCTGCGGGTCTTGCGCGGCGGCACCGAGCAAGTGGGTTTGCTGTGCGAGTGCGTTCTGCGCAACAAGTTGTTGACGCTGTAGTTCCTCAATGCGGTTCTGCATTTCGGCGATCTTGGTTTCATTGATTTCGAGTGCGACCGGCAGCGCGGTCACGGGCGACACTGCCTTGGTGGGAGTCGGCGGCTTTTTGCCCCCGGTGAGCCACATGATGGCGACCATGAGGAAGGCCAGCCCGATGAGAAGCCACGATTGGACGTTCTTGGGCAGAAGGCCTTGGGGTTTCGGCGCTTTTTCCTGAATCTGTACGGGTTGGGCCGATTCGGTCATGTTCGCCTCTTAGTTCCCGGTCGCGCGCCGCGCGAACGGCAGCTTCTTCTTGCCGATGGCAAGGTAGCCGGAGTCGATAATCTTTGGCGCGACGTAGACGCCATTTTCGAACTGGAAAGAGATCAGGTTGCGCTTGCCGTCCTTGAGTTCATAGAGCGCGGGCTTTTCGCGGGCGGCACACTGGATGTAAGTGAACGCATCGTCGTGATAGATGGCGGAGACGAGGAATGGCTCCCGCGCCGCTTTCGGGTCGAGCGGGTAATCGAATTGGAGCTTGGTTGCGTAAGTGGAGCGGAAGCGGTTGACCTGCTCGGCGGCTTGAGTCTCGGAAGTGTGAATCTGATCCGCCGCCTGCGCACGCAGCGTCTCGAGTTCCTTCTTGTACGCCTGGGCCTCCCCGGCGCTGACATAGCCGCGGAGGCCGCTGTTCACGGCGATGCTCGAACCTTCCTTGGGTTCAATGAAGATTTTGAGATCGGGCTCGGCGTTTGGTTCGTTGCTGATTTCGGTCAGCAGGAACGAATAGACACGGCCGCTCGCGGTGATAAGGTTCAAATTGCTGCGAATGCCGGCCTGGGCGGGATGAACGTAGCAGAGGTTATGGGCCCCGTTGATGACCCAGAATTCCTTGTCACCCGTCGTGAAGTCGAGAATTTCCTCGTCCTCGGGAAGGACAATGAGCGTCGAAAACCTGAGTTTGGCGCGAACGGGGACGATGTCTTCCTTCGCGTACTTCACGACACGAGCCTCCGCCGTTGCGGCGCGGGCGGGCGAAGCGCCGAACGCGACCGCGCCGAGAAGAACAACAGCGAGGGCGCTGAGGAATGGACTACGGGACTGCGAATGAGACGGCTGTTTCATCGAACTGCTCCTTTTGAAATGGGATGGTCTTGCTGGGAACTTTTGTTGCGGTCGGAAAACAGACCGGCAAACCACTGCACGGCAAAGATGGCTGCGGTGAACAGACCCGCAATAGCGAGAGGAAGGAATGGGTAGAGCGGATCATGCGCCGCCGTCACAGGATGGAGAAAGAGAAAAAGAGTCATGGCTGCCCTCCCGCCAGGATTTCGAGACCCTTTTCAAAGCCGTAGGTATCGAACGCTTCCTTGCGCTTCTTGTTGTCGTAGGGGTCGTTTGTATAGAGCCAGTAGCTTTTCGGGTCCACGCTCAGGTTGGCAACCTTCGCGAGTTCCGGCGTCTTGATCAGAAACTGCTGCTTGGGGATCAGGTTCGATATGAGTTCGACTTCGGTCTCGTTCAGGTGGAACTGACGCCGGTAGAGTTCCCGGTCCATGTCGGGGTTGGCAAGGAAGATTTTGGTGGCGCAGCTTTCGATGATGACGTCGAGAATGTCGGAACGTTTTAATTCATCGAGCGATTGCGTCGAGAGCACCATCGCGGCGTTGTGCTTGCGCCAGGTCTTGAGAGCTTCGACGACGTATCGCTGAATGCTCGGGTTCTTCAAAAACACCCAGGCTTCGTCGATGAAGAACGCTTTGAATACGGAAGTGATCTGCCGGTCGGCGATGACGGCATTGGCGCGGTGCAGGATGTAAAAGAGGAGCGGTTCGAGGAGTTCCGGGTACTGGCTCATGGCCTGAAAGTCGAAGCACTGGAATCGGGAGAAGGAAACGGTGTCCTCGGCATTGTCGAAGAGAAATCCGAACTGTCCGCCCCGCGTCCATTTGGCCAGGCGGCTCGAAATGTCGCGGCCGAGGGTATTCGCGAGCACACCGAGGGTGCGAAGCGCGGGGTCGATGGAATAAAGATTTTCGACCTGGTGGTAGAGATCGCGTTCGGCGACGGGGTCGAACTCGCCTGCCCTTTGTCCTTGAATCAAAACCTTCAGGAACAGCGCGAGAAAGTCGAGATTCTCCTTCGTCGGTGGGAGGGAGAACGGGTTGATCTTGAAATCCTCGGATTCCAAGCCGACGCGCACATACGAGCCGCCAAAAAGCTGCGTGAGGTTCTCAAAGCTCCCGCCCAGATCGAAGATGAAGGTGTGGGGAGCGTACTTTTGCAGGTTCGTGATAAGGAAGTTCAGCAGGAACGATTTTCCCGCACCGGTGCGCCCCAAAGTCATGGTGTGCGCAACGTCCCGGTAATGCAGGTTCAGGAAGTAGGGCGTGTGGTGGTTGGTCTCCAGGACGGCGAGATATTCCTGCCGGAGATGGGCATTGCGAGGCTGGCCACAGTGAAGGGTGAAGAGGAAGGAGAAGTCCGCGTAGTTAGTATTGAGAAGATACAGGGTGCGCAGGTTGAAGACGTGATTGCCGGGAACCGCCGCGAGAAAGGCATTGAGGAGGTTGTATTTTTCTTCATAGAGCTGGGCATCGTGGACGCTGAAGACCTTATAGAAGTCGGCGCATGCGCGGTCCAACTTTGCCAAATCGAGGTCGTAAATCACGACGGTCAGGGAAAAGTGGCCGAAATAATTTCCGTGCAGCTCGATTTCCTTGATGCCTTCACCCAATTCCCTGACCTGGGATTCTTTCGAATCGTCGAGGAGCACGTCTTGTGCGGGAGCGTCGTTAAGACTGACCTGGCTAGCGAAAGAGCGCTTGGTGTTATGGAAATGGCGGCGTTTGGCCTGGATGGCCCGGCGCATTTTGCCGGAATCTTCTTTTTTCCATTCCGTGACGACGTAGTAGTTGGCCTCGACTTCGAGCAGGCGCTTGAAGATGAGAGGAAAGCTCTGGGCGGAAGGCTCTTTGAGTGTCAAGACCTTGACGTAGTAATCATCCACGCGCAAATGGCCGCGGTGGCATTCAATGGGCGATTCGGGCAGGTAGTAATCGAGAAAGGTGTCGTGCTTGAGCTTGGCGAGTTCGAGCTTCTGCGGGGCGAAGTTCAGCGTCCTTTTTAGGATGCGGAAGGCATCCTGTTTGTCGAGAAGCCGGGCAGCGAGGAAGTCGCTGACGTGAAGAATGAAGCTGCGCGCTTTCTGGAGCAGCGCTGTTTCTGCTTCGCTGACATGCCGGCCAAGGAGAACGGTCTGTTTCTCGGTCGAAAAGTGGGCGCGCAGTTCGGCAAGGGCTCTTTTCGGATCGCTCGTCAGATGAGTGAGCGCGCTTGCGAGCTTGTGCGTAGCCTTAAAACCCTGATAGAGCACGACGAAATAAACCGACAATGAAAAGAGCGTGTCGGCCTTGCCGGCGAGATAGGCGATGCGATTCTTGATGGCCGCGTCCACGATGGGATTCGCGTAGAGTTTGTAGGGGATGGTTTCGTTGTTGCGTTTGAACAGGTATTGGTAAACGCGGCAGTTTTCGTCGAACAGTTTCAGCGCGGATTCGAGGCGCTTCGTGAAAGCATCAATTGCAGCCGCATCTAGGCACTCATAGTCCACGCCGCAAACTTCGAGGATGACGCCGACCTCACCGGTCTTCGTCAGAAAGACTTGCGGACCGATGAATCCAAAGATGTTGACCTGCTCGTTGAGCGAGCCGGTCTCGCGGTAGTTTTTGAAGATGCCGCTAAGCCTGAGCATGGCCGTCCCTTCGAACCGAAATCGGTGTGAACTTCATGGGGTCGTACTGGGCTCGCAGTTTTGCGGCGGCGAGTAAGAGCCGGAGAATCTGTGGGTCGGTCTTCGTCGCCCAGCGTGCCACGAAGTACAGCAGGCAAAAGATCAACACTCCCCCGGACAGGCTGTTGAGGAGGTTGAATGTCGCTGCCCCGAGGCACATCGCGAAGAAGAAGAGCTTTCGCTCCGCTCCGAGGATGGTCAGTGGTCGGGATAGCGACCGATGAACCAAATTGATGCGCCTGCCGCTTGCCATTCGCGTTTGCTCCGCAACTCCGTAACTGAACGGCTAGCCGGGAAAGAGCCAAGAGAGGAAGTTCACCGCGGCGATGGCCATGCCAACGCCGAACAGCACGCCGGCGAGAATGCGTTTCGATCCTCCTTCGCCGAAGGCGAACGTCAGCCCGGCCACAACGATGGCCACGAGGGACAGCCCGCGCGCGATCGTGCTGGTGAATGCCGTTTGAAGGACGTTGACGGCGTTCTCCCAAGGGGAGGTGCCCTGCGCGAACACCGGGACGGCAAGGAGCAGGACGACGGCGATGGGCAAAAACCTTGGCGACAGCCGAAAGATAGACAGGAACCTACGATGTATTTGTTTCATCTGATGACCTCACTCAACTTTGCTGATGAATTTTGGGAGTTCCCGCAAGGACCCTCTTCAGCCAGAACCGCTCCCGGACCCACAGGACTTTGTGCTCAAAAGGCGCTCGCATCGTCCGAAGACACCAGGAGCGCTAGCTCCGGGAGCAGAGGTGTGTGGGTCCGGGTGTTGTCCGGGTTAAAGAAAGAATCGGCGGCTGAGACTCATAACTGCCGCCAGCCCCATCTTGTCGGGAACTCCCCCCTCATATACCTAATCAGCCACGAGATCGGAAAATGTGTCGCGACCAAACAAAGATTCTTCATTTTTCTTCAATTCCCATTCTGGGAGGAGGGTGAGGAGTCCACCGGTGACAGCATGGTGTTCTCCCTAGTCCCCGGATCGTCCCTTATGGTGTGGGTTGCTGGTTGATGTTCGGGCTAAGCGCCGGAGCTTGGTCATCAGGCGCTTCACTCTTTGCCGGAAGAGATTGGATGTTCGGCCCTTGGGGCCAGAGACTCCGGCATCAATGG
>Ga0208689_1000052_pt1 | contig 126080 bp, 114 predicted proteins | sample June2015DPH_8_15_FD_184700 | JGI IMG/M metagenome (GOLD analysis project Ga0208689, IMG submission 184700) | Peatland microbial communities from SPRUCE experiment site at the Marcell Experimental Forest, Minnesota, USA - June2015DPH_8_150... | ecosystem: Environmental > Terrestrial > Soil >... | reverse complement strand
TCTTTGAACTGAGAAAACTCTCTACCATTATCGACCGTTAAGGTATGGCGGAGTCTTCTAGGAATTCTCCAGAAGCATTTTATGCTCTGCGCAGCCATTGTCGAGGCCTTCTTGTCGGTGAGTCTTGCAGCTGCCAGGTAACGGCATTCCCTTTCTACATGGGTGACTAATGCCCCTGTTCCTTTCCCTCCTTCCATGGTATCGCCTTCCCAGTCGCCGAAGCGTTCCCGCGTAGCGACAACGTCAGGACGGAGATCGATAGAGACACGGCCTGGAATGAATCGCCTCCCGGAGCCATACCTCGTCTGTCTCCGGCGGTACTTATGCCGTCTTCTGAGATGGTGGTGGAGATCACCCTTGTTCCGGGAATCCACATAGATCCATCGGTAGATGGTTTCATGGCTTATGCGCATTGCCTCGTCATCCGGATAATCGACTCTTAGACGACCTGCTATTGCTTGCGGGGGCCAGTCGAGACGAAGCTTTGAGATTACGTATGCAGCCAATCTCTGATGATGTCTGCGCCGGTGTCGTGCTCTGTGGCGTCGCTCTTTCGCGTAAAACTCGGCAGCATCGTACCAGTAGACGGCGTCATCTGCATAGGTAGGCCGGTTCCGTCTGATCTCCCTGCCTATGCTCGTATGGTGTCTTCCGAGCCGTCGGCCTATCTCCCTCAAAGAGAAACCAGCAATTGTCATATGAGCAATGACATATTGCTCGTTTGGGGTAAAATGATGGTAGGGCATGATGGGCTCCTTTCCGGATCGAGTGTTGGTGGTGCTTCACTCTACCAGAAAACCCTGTCATGTCCTCTATTTATCTGTCATGTGGTGCACTTGAAGTAGAATGCACCACGCACGTCCTTGCCTATCCTGCTCTGGCGATATGGTTACTGACATTCCTTGGTTGGGCTGTCTGGCTGATAAACAGGCTGTCCCAACATGGAGCATTATCAAATATCAAAGAGGAAGGTGCAGTCAACGGATAAAAGAAAAATAAAGGCGGCCTTGAAAAAAAATTGGTGGAGCTGAAGGGGATCGAACCCTCGGCCTCATGACTGCCAGTCATGCGCTCTCCCAGCTGAGCTACAGCCCCACTCGGTTTCAGTCTCAGAATCGAGCCTGGCGGCCCTTCCGGCGCCCTATTTTAGAGCAAAAACAACTCTTTTCTAAGATAGCACGGTTCGGCGCCCGGTTCAATACTCTTGACGGGACCCTTGTGTCTTAGTCTGTAGGTGCGCAGTCCGTTTTGAGCCTGTCCCAGGCGGAAAACGTCTCATTTCGGGACGTGATGCTTGCCCATGAGCTTCCAGAGCGTCACACGGCTGATCCCCAGGAGGCGGGCGGCTTCCTGCCTGCGGCCTCCCGCCTTCTCGAGAGCCTGCGTCAATTCTTCCGGCCCGATGTGCCGCGCCCTTCCCCCTCCTCCGTGATCTCCTCTCCGTTCCGCCTTTTCCGAAAGAGGGGGCAGGTGCCGGGGGAATATGAGTTCTTCGTGGCAAACCACGAAAGCATATTCGAGTGCATTGATCAGCTCGCGGACGTTGCCGGGCCAGGAATGGTCCGAAAGTATCTTCATCGTTTCTTCGGTCACCCCGTCGACCGGTTTTTGTGTCCTCAGCCGGATGGCTTTGATAAGGTGGTTTATGAGCAAGGGTATATCCCCCGGCCTATCCCGAAGGGGAGGCACCGAGATCGGCACTACGTTGAGCCGGTAGTAAAGATCTTCCCTGAAGCGCCCTTCCTGGGTCATTTGCCAGAGATTGCGATGTGTTGCAGCGATAATCCGCGTATCGACGGGCATGGGCGTATTGTCCCCGACCCGCTCGACCCGCTTCTCCTGGAGGACCCGCAGCAGCTTCACCTGGGTCGCGAGGGGCACATCGCCGATCTCGTCGAAAAAAAGATCGCCCCCGTGGGCTGCCTCGAAGCGACCCCGCCTGTCCCTGTCCGCGCCGGTAAAGGCCCCCTTCACATGGCCGAAGAGCTCGCTCTCCAGGAGCGACTCGTTGAGGGCGGCGCAGTTTACCTTCACAAGGGGCCCCTTGCTCCTCTTGCCAAGCCTGTGGATGGCGTCAGCCACAAGCTCTTTTCCCGTTCCGCTTTCCCCGTAGATTATGACGGGGACGTCCGACGTGGCGGCATTGGCAACGAGGTCGTAAAGGGCGAGCATCTGCGGGCTTCTTCCCACTATGCCCTCAAAGACATCGCTCCCCGGCGAGACGAGACCAGCAAGTTCTTTGATGGTCTGCTCCTTCTCCACGAGGCTAGTGATGTCAGTGAGTGTCTCCAGCCCTCCGACGAGGGTGCCGTCCTCCGCCTTGAGCACGGTCGCGTTCTTCAGGGCATACACGAACCGGCCGTCCTTTCCCTGGAGCCGGCACCGCCTCTTTGCCACCGAACCGGCATAATAAAGCTCGCAGTTTATGTGGACCTTCCCCTCTATCTGCGAGAAACAGTTGTCGCAATTGAGGATGCTGCAGGGCTGACCTTGGAGCTCCTGGGAAGAGTAACCTGTTATCCTCTCCATCGCCCGGTTGACGGATTGTATGACCCCTTCGGTATCGACGATCATGACGCCGTCCATCATGGTATCGACGATGGCATCCGAGTATGTCCTTAGAGGTGTTTCCATGGTCGCTCCTTCTTCCTCTTACGTTAACGAGTACGTTAATTAATATTAACATTAACGCAAAGGTTTCGCAACATAAACGTTAACAATCGATATCTTGCCGTTATTACAGGCAGTCTTCGTCGGCACAGGTGGGGCCGGGATAGGCACGGAGCTTGCATTCACACTCTGACGGGTTCTTTTGTCCCTGGAAAGGGCTGAAAAAAGGAGAGAGGAAATGGGCAACGTGCTTTTAGTCATCCTGACCTATACGGCTTACGTCTTTATCGTCGTCATGTACGGCAAGAAGGCTTACCGCTTCCTTACCCTGCCGATGCACCTGCGGTGGGACTTATACCCGGTCATGCGCGAGCCGGCCTACAGATACGGCGGCTCATACTACGAGCTTCCCAAATGGTGGAATGAGGCCTCCAACCGTCCGAAGAATTTTCTCCGGTGTTTCCTTTATGTACTGAAGGACACATTTTATCTCGGGGAATACTTCAACCGGAACAGGTCCTATTGGTCGGTCCTTTTGCCCTGGCATCTCGGGTTCATATTGATCATCGCCCTCCACGTATTCTGTTTCCTGGCGGCGGTCGCAATGGTTTTCGGGCTTGACGTGGCCGCCGGCTCGCCCTATGCTGCGGGACAGGCCTTCTACTACCTGATCCTGGTCATCGGGGTCTCCAGCTTTATCCTGGGGCTTGTCGGGAGCATAGGGGTGCTCATAAAGAGACTCACCGATCCCGACCTTAGGGCCTTTGCCTCCCCGATCAACTATTTCGGCTATGTCTTCACCCTCATCGTCTTCCTGAGCGGCCTCTATGCGCTAAAATCCGATCCTACTTTCTCCGGATACAGGGAGTTCTGGACGGGCGTGATTACCCTCTCACCGAAAGGCGTGGAGCCTGCCTCCGCCCTTCACATCGTGCTCTTCGACCTGTTTCTGCTCTACCTGCCCCTTACCCGGTCGATGCATTACATTACGAGGTTCTTCGCCTTCTTCAAGATTTACTGGGACGATGAGCCTAACGTGAGGGGCAGCGAGAGGGAGAGGAAGATCGAGGCATTGCTCGGCCAGCCGGTGACCTGGTCGGCGCCGCACATCAACGGCGGCGGAAAGAAATGGACGGACCTGGCTTCAGGGATGCCAAAAAACTAACTTTGAGGACGACGGAGATGAGAGATAAGACATTATTACGGGACATCGGCAAAAACGGCGATCAACAACTGATAACGCTCAAGAAAGAGGAATTGATGGGCCTGCCCCACCCGTACGAATCGGGTGATCTGGACCCCAAGTTGGACGTGCTCTCCGAGGCGGACAAGACCCTTTTCGAAGCATCCCTCGACGGCGTCTCGGCGATCCTTTTGCCGAAGCCCAAGAGCAAGGCGGAAGAGGATGAGCTGGTCGGCAAGTTCTTGTCCGGGCTCCGAAAGCTCCTTACAAGGGAGAACAACTGGACCTTCCTGCAGCCCTTGATGCATTCCCTCGATTATTGCGGGAAGTGCCTCACTTGCAGCCAGGAATGTCCCGTCTACCTCGCAAGCGGCAAGCAGGACATCTACCGCCCCAGCTATCGGTCCGAACTGCTGCGCAGGATCAAGGGAAAATACATAGACGGGCATGGAAAGGTATTGTCATGGATCCAGGGGAACAGCGTCGAGCTGAACTGGAATACGATCGCCCGCCTGGCAGAGCTGGCCTACCGGTGCACTCTTTGCCGCAGGTGCACCCAGGCGTGCAGCAGGGGGGTGGACAACGGGCTGATCACTCATGAGATAAGGAAGATTTTCAGCCAGGAAATGGGGATAGCTCCGAGGGAGCTCCACGAGAAAGGAACGGTGCAGCACCTGAAGGCCGGCTCGAGCACCGGCATGACCCCTGCGGCGCTGGACAACATCATCGAGTTTATAGAGGAGGACATCCAGGAGAAAACTGGCATGACCATAAAGGTCCCCGTCGACAAGGAGGGGGCTGATATTCTCCTTATCCATAACGCCGGGGAATACATATCCTGGCCCGAAAACCCCGCGGCTTTTGCCGTGATCTTCGAAGCTGCCGGCATCGACTACACCCTTTCGAGCGAACTTCTTGGCTACGATGCGGTCAACTACGGCGTATGGTACGACGACGTGCAGTTCTCGCGGGTCGCCCTGAAACATGCAGAGATCGCGAAGAAGCTGAAGGTGAAGAGGATCATGGTAGGAGAGTGCGGGCACGCGCACAAGGCGCTGATAGAGATTGCCGACCGGATACTTACGGGCGACCTCAACATACCCAGGGAAAGCTGCATGACCCTGCTCGAGGACATCGTGCTCAACGGAAGGCTTGCCCTCGACGCGGAAAGGAACAACTTCCCGGTCACGCTCCACGACCCCTGCAACATGGTCCGCCTCATGGGGATAGTGGAGCCTCAGAGGCGGATCCTCCGGAAGATCTGCCCGCAGTTCAGGGAGATGGAGCCCCATGGGGTGAGGAATTATTGCTGCGGCGGGGGGAGCGGTTTTGCGATCATGTCTCCCAAGAGCTTCATAGGATGGAAGCTTGCCATCTCGGGAAGGATGAAAATGAAGCAGACGCTCGAGACTTTTCAGGATGTCATAGGGCCTGAAACGCATAAATACCTGTGCGCCCCCTGCTCCAACTGCAAAGGGCAGATAAGGGACCTCTTCAACACGTACCAGGTGTGGGACAGGTGCGGCATGATATACGGCGGTCTCGTCGAGCTGATAGTAAACGCCATGACGGATATAAAGAAGCCGTTCATAAGCTGGGAAGCTGAGTGACGAGGGGGGCGACTTGACGGCGAGCGATGCCATCCGGATCGTCGTGGTAGGCGCAAACGCGGCCGGGCTGAAAGCCGCTGCCAGGGCCAGGCGGCTCCTGCCCAAGGCCCTCATCACCGTCATAGACAGGGGCCGGTATATATCATACGGGGCTTGCGGGATGCCTTACTTTGTCTCAGGCGACGTAGAAAGGGCCGACAGGCTCCGCGAAACGGCCTACGGCCTGGTGCGCGATACCGATTTCTTCAAGAACGCCAAAGGGCTGGAGGTCGTCATCCAGACGGAGGTGGAGAAGATCGACCGGCAGGCCCGCAAGGTCGTCTGCAGATCGATCCTGACCGGAGAGACCAGGCAGTACCATTACGATAAGCTCGTCCTCGCCACCGGAAGCACCCCTGTCTTCCCGCCAGGGGTCTCCGGACAAAGCGGCAAGGTCTCCACATTCAAGGTTTTGGAGGATTCAATCGCGCTGAGGCAGGCGCTCCAATCCGGGCAGATCTCCACGGTGGCATTGGTAGGCGCGGGCCCTACGGGGTGCGAGCTGGCGGAAGCCTTCACCATATGGGGCGCCCGGGTCCTTCTGCTCGATGCCGCGTCCCACGTCCTGCCTGCCATGCTCGATCCCGATATGGCGAGCGCCGTGGAAGCCCATCTCAAGGCTGAAGGGGTGGAAATCCACACCAATTGCATCCTCCAGGGTGTCGTCGAATCCGGGAAGGGCATCATAGTCAAGACGTCTCAGGGTGACTTTGCAGCAGACCACGCCATCATCGCCATCGGCGTGAGGCCCGACACCGGCCTTGCCGTCGACTGCGGCCTTACGATCGGCAAGACGGGCGGGATCGTGGTCGACGAAAAGATGGCAACGAGCGATGAGAACATCTTTGCCGCCGGCGATTGTGTGGAACTGAGGCACATGATCTCGAAGAGCCCCGTTGTCCTTCCCCTGGGTTCGCTTGCCAACCGGGAGGGGCGGGTCATCGGCTCCAATCTGGGCGGCAGGGACGAGCGGTTCGGACCGGTGGTGGGCAGTGCCGCCGTCAAGGTCTTCGAGATGAATGCAGCGGCAACGGGACTGACCGAAAGGGCCGCGAGAATTGCAGGATACAGCGTGGGGCTTGCCTGGGGGACATTCACGGACAAGGCGGACTACTATCCCGGACACGAGAACCTGCACATGAAGCTGGTCTACGACAGGGGGACGACGCAACTGCTGGGCTTGCAGGTCTGTGGCAAGGGTGAGGCAGTCAAACGGGTGGATGTCTTTGCCGCCCTCCTGAAAAAGGGTGGAAAGCTCGAAGACCTGCTCGATGCCGAGTTTGCTTACGCCCCTCCCTATGCGCCGGCGCTCGATCCGCTCTATTCCATCGCCTGCGCGGCCCGTAACGACCTTCTGGAGGGTGTTCGGGCAGTCGGACCCGATGCCGACTTTGACGGCTATCTTGTCGTAGACGTCCGCCGCGAAAAAGAGGCATCCGACAGGCCGTTGCCGGCAACCGACACGAGCAACGTCCCCTTCGAGGATTTTCGAGCCCTATGTCATCGGGTGCCGAAGAATAAAGATGTTTTGTGTGTTTGCTCCAAAGGAGTCCGGTCGTCGGAGGCAGTGCGCGTCCTCCTGCAGGAGGGTTGCACAGGCGCGAGATACCTGGGGGGCGGCTCCCTGATGAGGGCCGACAGAGAGTAGCGTCGACCTGGCCCTTGCCCTGCGCCCTCTGTTATCAGCGCATTAGCATGCTTGCCGTGAGGACGACGAGGACAAAGAGCGTTACGGCCAGGTACTTCACATTCCTCCTCGACGCAAAGTAGATTACCGACAGGACCGCCCTCGTGTACGGGGTGAGGATGAGTATCGCCGTGCCGACCGTCATCAACCTAACGGAGCGACCGGAGAACTGCGGCGAAAAGAGCCGTCCGAGGAAGTCGAAGAAATTGTTCGCCCGTAAAATTATCCGGCTGTTGTAGGAAATAGCGAGAATGCCGTAAGAGTGGTAGAAAAGGAAAAGCCCTATGGCTTCGAGGACAAGACTTGTGACGACGCCGACAATAAGTACATAGCTTATTATAGCTTCCAGCTTTTCCTCGCCGCTCCCTGCGCCATGGCGGATCACCACGATGCGACCCCCTTGTAAAGCATCTGCACGATCAGCACGATAACCACGGAGAAAAATAGTCCCCTCAGCAGCCGGTCGTCGAGCCTGTTGAGCAGCCGCCCGCCGGCAATCGCCCCGAGGGTCGTACCTATCGCCATAGGGGCGACCAGGGTCAGGTTCAAAAGGCCGCTGCACAGATAGACGCTCGTGCCGGCCAGCGCGGTCATTCCGATAATGAAATTACTCGTGGCGCTCGCCACCTTTGGCGGCATCCTCAGGACGTTCTCCTGCACGGTCACCTTGAAAGCCCCTGCCCCGATGCCGAGCATTCCGGCAGCAAGGCCGGCCGCCATCATACCAAAGCCTCCGAGCATAGGCCGGTGTACTATGTAGGGGACGACCTCATTCCTCGCTTCGTCGAAGTAGCTCCCTTTGAGATCGAGCCAGTGCGAAATCTTCGACAAGACCTCGGCAGGGAAATGCCCTGGCTCAGGCCGGCCTTTTAATTTCAGGAACGATGTCATGAGGAAAAGGGCGAAGAAGAAATAGAGATAGACGGGCTCGATGATAGTCGTAATAGTGGCCCCGATGATGGCGCCCACGCTCGTGAACATCTCCAGGTACATGGCTATCTTCACGTTTGCTATCTCCTCCTTCACGTAGGCCGACGCAGAACCGCTCGACGTGGCTATGACGCTCACCATGCCGGAGGCGATCGCCTCTTTTACCGGTACGCCGCAGAGCACCATGATCGGGATGAGGATGCTTGCCCCTCCAAGTCCCGTGAGGGCTCCGATGAGACCCACCGGCGCGGAAATGAGAAGGAGCGAAAGCATGTCCAGGGTCAACGGTCGCCGCTCTCCGGGGGCCGGTAGCGTTTGAGCATGAGGGAAAGGGAGACCACCGTGACCGAGCTCATGGCCATGGCGAGACCCGCCCATTCCGGCTTCATCGTAATGCCGAAGAAGGGGTACAGGACGCCGGAGGCCACCGGGATCAGCGCCGTGTTGTAAGCGAAGGCCCAGAAGATGTTCTGCTTTATCCGCGCCATTACCTTCCTGCTTAGCTCGATGCCCGCTACGGCGTCTTTGAGGTCGTTTCGTATGAGCACCATCTGTGCGCTCTCTACAGCCACGTCCGTTCCGCTCCCTATGGCGATGCCCACGTCCGCCTGGGCAAGGGCCGGCGCGTCATTGATGCCGTCCCCCACGAAGGCGACGACATTGCCCTTCTCTTGAAGCCTTTTGACTTCGGCGGCCTTGTCCTGGGGCATGACTTCCGCCGCTACCTCGTCAATGCCGGCCTGCCTCGCGACGGCTTGGGCGGTCCTCTCGTTGTCCCCGGTGATCATGACGACCTTCAGGCCCAGCCTCTTGAAGGCCCTCACCGCCTCAGGCGTCGTCGGTTTCAGGGTATCGGCGATGGCGATGAGACCTGCCGCCCTTCCGTCCAGCGCCACGGCGACGACCGTTTTGCCCTCGGCCTCGAGGGCGGAGATCCTCTCCTCCATATCGCCCGGGAGGGCGATGCCCCTTTCCGAGAGGAACAACCTGTTCCCGACCGCGGCCGACATCCCGTCGACGTGCGCTGTCACCCCTTTGCCCGCAAAGGTGTCGGGGTCGGTGCTTTCCGGGACTTCTATGTGCCGCTCCCTGGCTGCCGCGCAGATTGCCGCAGCGAGGGGGTGGGGGGAATACTTTTCTATCGAGGCGGCAAGACCTAAGAAACGCGCCCCGTCTCCATCGAAGGGAATGATGTCCGTCACTTCCGGCTTGCCCGTCGTGAGAGTGCCCGTCTTGTCGCAGGCAACGATTGTCAGCCTTTCCGACAGCTCGAGCACCTCCCCGTTCTTGATGAGTATGCCGAGCTCTGCGCCCCGCCCCACGCCGACAGTCACGGCCGTGGGGGTCGCGAGCCCGAGGGCGCAGGGACAGGCGATCACGAGCACGGAGATAAGGGACGTGAGGGCGAAAAGGAGGCTTGCTCCGAAGACAAAGTACCAGAAAGCGAAGGCGGAGAGGGCGATGACGAGGACCACGGGGATGAAATAGGCCACGACCCTGTCTGCTATCCTCTGCACCGGCGGCTTCGATCCCTGGGCCTCTTCGACAAGCCTGACGATCTGGGCAAGCACCGTATCCCTGCCCACTTTTCTCGCGACAAAGGTAAGGACGCTGTTCTGGTTGATCGTACCGCCCACTACGCTGTCGCCCGCCTTCTTCAGGACAGGGATCGGCTCGCCCGTTATCATCGATTCGTCTACGTAGCTTGCTCCCGCGGTCACTTCTCCGTCTACGGGAAGCTTCTCACCCGGCCTGACAATGATCGTATCGCCCACCACCACGTCCTGGACCGCCACCTCTATCTCCTCTTTATCCCGTAAGACGATCGCCCTTTTCGGCTGGAGACCCATTAGCCTGCGGATGGCATCACCGGTCCTGCCCTTTGCTCTGGCTTCCAGGTAACGGCCCATGGAAAGGAAGGTCGCCAGAAGGACCGCGCTGTCATAAAAGAGGAAATCCCTTGAGAGTAAGACCCTGAAGGTCCCCAGCACGCTTGCAGCGAAGGAAACGCCGACGCCCATGGCGTACATGACATCCATGTTCAGGTTCCTGTTCCTGACGGCCCTCCACGCCGCAAAGAAGATCGGATAGCTTACATAAGCGAAGACGGGGGTTGCAACCACGAGCATAACGTAAGGAACGGCACCCTGCATCGCCATGGGCAGGAACATAAGGACCATCAGTGGTATGCCTGCGGCAAAGCCGATGATGACCCTGTTCAACTTCTCCCGCAGGTCTTGCGCTCTGACCCGGGCCTCTAAATCACCCGTGTCCTCCCCCTCTACGCCGAGATACTTGTAGCCGGCTTCCTCAATGGCCCTGCGCATGTCTTGGGGGGAGGCCATGCGGGGGTTATAGGTCACTTCCGCCCTTTCAGCCCCCAGATTAACCGAAACACCCGTGACGCCCTCAACGGAGGAGACGGCCTTCTCTATCGCGCGCGCGCACATGACGCACGTCATCCCCCCCACCTTGATGCTCGTCTTCTCGTCGACTACCCGGTAGCCGGCCTCTGCCACCGCTTTCTCGATCTCGGCGATGCCGACCCTTTCCCTGTCCCATTCGACTGTGGCCGTCTCTTTTCCCAGATTCACTTCTGCCTGAAATACGCCAGGGAGCTTGCTGACGGACTTTTCTACTGCCTTCGCGCACATGGCGCAGGTCATTCCCGCAATGCGGATCTCGGCCTTGACGGCCTGCCCCGTCTTCCCGAGCCTTGCGTTTTCGCCTGTCCTCCCGCCCATTGAGCCTCCTCAGCGCCTCTTTTATATTACTATGTATGGACGTTATTATCGAGGGGTCGCGGACGGAGGGACGGGCTGCAAAGAAAGGACAGGGAGACTCGGGGAGCCGCTCCAAACCTATTGACAAGGCGGCGCCCAGGTCTTATTTTCTCGGTCCGGGGAATGGAATGAAAGTAGAACTGCTCTGCACGAAGTATAACCAGCTCGTCGATACGGACAAGAACCCGTGCCCCCATCCATCCGATTATTGCAAATACAGGAACAGTTGCGTCATCAACAGGCTCTGCACGGAGCGGAAGGACTGCAGGGAAAAGAGGAGGGCGCCGAAGGCCGGTTACCAGAAATAGAACGGGAAGACTTGTATAGAATAGACACGATGACGTGTAGTGACAACGGCGTTCCCCGGGGGACGCCGTTTGCTTTAGGACACGACGAGGCGTCTTTCCGTTCCCGCTGAACTGAGAGACGCCTCTTTCGTTGTGGGCCAAGCCTGCATGGAGCGAGAAGGAAGAACGGAATGAACGATTTTAAGAACCGGGAGATAAAGGAGCTTTCCCTCCTCTTCGAGATCAGCACGAAGCTGAACGAGAGTCTTGACCTGAAGACTGTGCTCAGGCCCATTCTCCGGCTTACGGCCGAGCATATGGACATACACCGGGGCACTCTCACTATTCTGAACAGGAACAAGGGGGAAATCGCCATCGAGGAGGCTTACGGTCTCCGCCCGGAAGAGCAGGCAAAGGGTAGGTACCGGGTGGGGGAGGGGATCACCGGCAAGGTAATAGACACAGGACATCCCATCGTTGTGCCGAATATAGCCGACGAGCCGCTGTTTCTGGACAGGACGGGCGCCAGACAGCGCCTCAACAAGAATGACATCGCTTTTATCTGCGTGCCCGTGAAGATCGGAAGCGAGGTTATCGGGGCCCTTTCCGCCGACCGGTCCCACGGTGAGGAGATCTCGCTGCAGGATGATGTCCGTCTCCTCACGATCATCGCCTCGACCATTTCCCAGGCGGTCCACCTCCGCCAGCACGCCGAGGAAGAGCTCGACAGGATGAGAGAGGAGAACCAGATTCTCCAGGACCAGTTGAAGACCAGGTTCGGGATGAAGACCATCGTGGGCAGCTCGAAGGTCATGCAGAACGTCTACACGCTCATCGAAAAGGTTTGCCGCACCAGTGCAACAGTACTGCTCCTAGGTGAAAGCGGCGTGGGAAAGGAACGGGTGGCTCATACCATGCACTACAGCTCCAACCGGGCCGATCAGCCCTTCGTCAGGGTGAACTGTGCGGCATTGCCCGAATCGCTCATAGAGAGCGAGCTCTTCGGCCATGAAAGGGGCGCCTTCACCGGCGCTACAAGGACCCGGCAGGGGCGGTTCGAGACAGCGGGTCACGGCACGATCTTTCTCGACGAGGTAGGAGACCTGCCCCTGTCCACCCAGACGAAGCTGCTTCGCGTCCTCCAGGAAAAAGAGTTCGAGCGCATAGGCGACAGCGCGACGATAAAGGTCTATGCGCGGATCATAACGGCGACGAACAAGAACCTCGAAGCCCTTCTTCAAGAGGGGAAGTTCAGGGAAGACCTCTATTACAGGCTCAACGTGTTTCCTATCCTCGTGCCGCCCCTCCGGGAGCGGAAAACGGATATAATGCTCCTTGCGGATCATTTCATTCAAAAGTACAGCACCGAGCATGACAAGAAAATCGTGCGGATATCGACGACAGCGACGGACATGCTCATAAACTACCACTGGCCCGGGAACGTGCGGGAGCTCGAAAATTGCATCGAAAGGGCAATCATCCTCTGCACGGACGGCGTCATCCAGGGCTTCCACCTTCCACCGAACCTGCAGACAAGGGACGGGGCCGGACAAAACCAGGCGAAGGGCACGTTCAAGGACATGATCATGAACATGGAACGTGAGATTATCAGCGAAGAGCTGAAACGGACCGGGGGCAATATGGCCAAAGCCGCCCGCGCACTCGCCCTAACCGAGCGGATAATAGGCTTGAAGGTCGCGAAATATAATATCGACCTGAGTCAGTTCAAATCACGGTAAGTCGGGTTTCCTCCCGATCCTACATTTGCGCACCATGCAAACATTACAATCCTACCTTTTGGTATCTTTCTTGCGGCCTCGCGCTATGGCCTTATTCCTCCCGGACCTGATAATTACTCGGGATAATGCGGCATGAACGGTCCGGACCACATTGCGGCACGTATATTGATATGAGTCTATAAGCGGGGGTGCTTTCATTCACCTGCGAGTACTCCCTCCCCCAGGGCCGGACGACGCTGTCCGGCCCCTCCAAAATGCGCCGCCGCATCCCGCCCGAGAGACCGGGCAATTGTTTATAACACCCTGAACGGCGACAGCAATATGGCCTTCTTCAAACAGCTCCGCGCGGCAGGGATCACGGCAAAGGACATCCCCACCATGTCGGTGAGCATCGCGGAAGACGAGATCAGGGGCATCGGCGCGGACAACCTTGTCGGGCACTACGAGGCGTGGAACTATTTTTTTGTCTCGCTATACTACTTCTTCAGCGTCTCGTAGTCTTTCAGGAACCGCTCCACCCCAATGTCGGTCAAGGGATGGCTCATGAGTTGCTTCAGCACACTGAAGGGGATTGTCGCGATATCGGCCCCCATCATGGCTGCGTGGAGCACGTGCAGGGGATTCCGGACGCTCGCTACGATAATCTCCGTCTCAATGCCGTAGTTCGTGTAGATTGCTATGGTCTGCTCGACGATTTCCATGCCGGAGGTCGCGACGTCGTCGAGGCGTCCTACGAAAGGGCTGACGTAGTCCGCGCCCGCCTTTGCCGCGATCAAGGCCTGGAGGGGTTGAAACACGAGGGTCACGTTTGTCTTGATCCCTTCCTGGGATAGCACCTTGACGGACTTTATACCTTCCTCCGTCATGGGGACTTTAACGACTACTTGGCCACCGAGGGACGCAAGCCTTCTCGCCTCCCCCACCATCCCTTCCGACTGTGTCGAAAGCACCTCAAGGCTAACGGGGCCGGGAACAAGAGACAGGATCTCCCTGATCGTCTCGTCCGGGTCCCTCTTCTCCTTTGCCAGAAGCGTCGGGTTCGTGGTGACGCCGTCCACCAGCCCCATTTCGAGGCCCTTCCTGATCTCCCCCACATTGGCCGTATCAATGAAGAATTTCATCAATGCCCCCTACCCGGTCTCGTCTTTATCGGAAAACTTCCCTTACTTCTTTGCGCCTCCAGATGATAAAGGTAAAAAGCGGAGGCATCCAGACTGCTCGTCACCATGTACGCGTCCTCCAGCGTATCTCCCCTCGCGAAGCTGCCGTGGCCCCTCATCAGGACTATCCGGCAGTCCTTGAGGCGCTCGCTTACCAGTCCGGCCGCCTCCAGTGAGCCGATTGTCTCCTCTACGCTCACGACCGGTACCTTCTTGAGTAGATAGGACCCTTCCGAGTCGCAGGGGACGAGCTCGTCTGCGAGCATGGACAGGAGGGTCGCGTAAGGAGGATGGGCGTGGACTACCGCGAGGGCGCCGGTATTCCTGTATATGGCACTGTGGACGACCACCTCCGAAGAAGCGCGGGACGCCTTCGGGTCGGGCTTGTCGAGATCGACCTTGACGAGGTCGCCCTGAGTGATCCTGCCGAGCATGGAGCCCCTTCTAGTGATGAAAATTTCCCTCCCTGCCCTGATGCTGATATTCCCCGCGTGCGAGCTGACGAGACCGCGCAGAAAAAGGTCCCTGCCAATGTCGCGGAACAGGGCGAAAGCGCTCTCTTCCAGCATGGTGTCCCCGTTGTTAGGCTATTCTCAGAAAGCGGAAGTGAGAATAGCACTTATCCGCGCAAGATGCAACTTTTCGGCTTCTCTTTATCTTCTGCTGCCCCGGTATGCCTGCCTCATTCCACGGCCGCGATCTCTTCCAGGGATACCTTGCGAAAAAATGCGATCTCCTGTCCGGGGCCTACCCGGTCGAGCCACTCCGAGAGGGGTCCTCCGAGACGGGGGTGGACGAGGCCCTGTTCTATCTCGAGGCACGGGACAATGGCGAACCTTCTTTCGTGCAGCCTCGGATGGGGGATGGTGAGCCCCGGGGCGTCCATCACGAGGTCGCCGAAGAGGAGGATGTCTAGATCGAGCGTACGGGGCCCGAACCTTTCCGTTCTTGTCCTTCCCAGTCCTTTTTCTACCGCCTGAAGGAAGGCAAGCAGTTCCCGGGGAGAGTCCTTCCAGTCGATTTTCAGCGCGCAGTTGAGAAAGTCGTTCTGGACGATAGGGGACACGGGCGAGGTGCGATAAAAAGACGAGAGGGCGACAGGCGCCGCCCTCTCGTTGTCCATTATCCTTTTCAGGCCTCTGATTAGGTTTTCGAAGGGATCGATATTGGAGCCTGCACCGATAAACGCGACCCCTGCCATCTCTTATGACGTCTTCGGCTTCTCCTGATCACCCTTCGGGGTCACATCGATCTCGTCGGGTTCCTTGATCGACTTCTTGAAGCTCTTGATCCCCTTGCCTATGGCGCCCCCTATCTCGGGGAGCTTGCCGGCCCCGAAGATGATCAGCACAATGACCATAATGACGATCAGTTCAGGGAAACCGAGTCCGAACATGTTTCTCCTCCTTGAAATTACTATACTATAACAGGTCCTGGTGCCGGATCACCATTGTCCAGGTCGTCCGGAAAGCTAGTATAACATTAAAATCTACCCTCTTCAATTGCCGGCATCGCCGGTTCAAGGCAGGAAAGGGTTGGTTAAGCGGAGGCGGAGGCGATGAATGACAGGAGGGAAGGACCCCTTCGGGTGGTCGTCTGCATCAAGATGGTCCCCGACACGACTCGGGTCAGCATAGACCCGGCGACAAACACACTTGTACGGGAAGGCATCCCGTTCATCACGAACCCTTTCGACGAGCACGCCGTCGAGGAGGCGCTGCGCCTCAAGGACACCTACGGCGCCCGTGTGACCGTCGTCTCCATGGGGCCCCGGCCGGCCGAGTCGGTAATCAGGCGTGCCATAGCCCGGGGGGCGGACGGAGGGGTACTTGTCTCGGACAGGGCCTTCGCCGGCTCGGACACGCTCGCCACCGGCAGGATCATCGCGTCGGCAGTGAGGCGCCTTTCGGAGGGCGGGCCGGTCGATCTCGTGATCTGCGGGAGGCAGACCATAGACGGAGATACGGCGCAGGTAGGTCCCGCCATCGCTGCGAGGCTCGGCTTCAGCCAGGTGACGCTGGTAGATAAGGTGATGGAAGTGAATGCAGATCAAGGGAAGATGCTGGTAAGGGCAAAGCTCGACGACCGGTACGAGGTGATCGAAGCGCGGCTGCCGGCGCTCATCACTGTCGTGAGGGAGATAAACAGGCCCCGATACCCGTCTGTGGAAGGACGCCTGCTCGCGGAAGAATCAGCCGTACCGCTATGGGACAACGAGGCGCTAAAGCTCGATCCGGGCTCGATCGGCCTTCAGGGCTCGCCGACGTGGGTCAAGCGGATCTTCGCGCCGGAGCGGAAAATGGGCGAAGTGATGCATGCCGTCGGGGAGAAAAGGAAGGAGGCGATCAGCCGGATCGTCGACAGGCTCGAGGCATGGAAGATACTCGATAGCCTTGGGGCATAGGATGGCGGCGCGAGAGACGGCAGGTCCGAAACGCAAGAAAAGGGGTAAGCCGCGGCTCATCCCCGAAACGTGCATCGCCTGCGGCAGGTGCGAGGCCGTCTGCCCCGTCAACGCCATCAGGTACGACACCAATGGCGAGCCGATCATAGATTTCGACGCGTGTATCGGGTGCGGAAAGTGCGTGAAATCTTGCCCCGCTGCCGCCCTCAAAATGGCCTATCCCGAAGCAGGCAGCCTCGTTGTCGAGAACGTGCCGGAAGAGGCCCTGCCGGAAAAACAAATCCGGGCAAAAGAAAAGGCAAAGGGGGTCTGGGTCTTTATCGAGCAGAGGGATGGTGCTGTCCGTCCGGTCTCCTGGCAGCTCTTGGGGAAAGGTGCGGGCCTTGCAAAAGACCTTTCCGACGGCCTCTCGGCCGTCATACTGGGCAGCCGAATCGGCCGCATCGCCGAGGAGGCCTTTGCACGGGGCGCCGGAAGCGTGTACATGATGGATGACCCGGTGCTCGCTCAGTACCGAACCGGTCCGTATGCGGAAGGGATCGTCGCCACGGCAAGAAAATATCGCCCGGCTGTCTTCCTTCTGGGCGCTACCGCCATAGGCCGTGACCTTGCAGGCGCGGTTGCTACGAAGCTCGAGACAGGGCTGACAGCCGACTGCACAGGGCTCTCCATCGACAAGGAAAGAAGGATCCTGGAGCAGACAAGGCCCGCCTTCGGCGGCAACATCATGGCCACAATCATATGCGAGCACGCAAGACCCCAGATGGCGACCGTGCGGCCGGACGTATTCTCCTTGCCCCCTTTGGTTCCCGGCAGGACCGGGCCGGTTTTCAACGAGCCCTGCCCCGTGGTCGAGGCAGAAGTGCTGACGCTGATAAAGCAGGTGATCCCTGTGGAGAAAGCAGACGTCGATATTGCCGCAGCCGACATAATAGTGAGCGGCGGCAGAGGCATGGCGAGCGTGAAAAACTTTGCCATGCTCGGCGAGCTTGCACGCCTCCTCGGCGGCACTGTAGCGGGCTCGAGGAGCGCCGTGGACGCGGGTTTCGTCGGTTACGAGCGCCAGGTAGGGCAGACGGGCAGGACCGTAAGACCGAAGCTATACGTGGCGTGCGGCATTTCAGGGGCGGTGCAGCACCTGGTCGGTATGAGGGAGGCAGAGTACGTAATCGCCATAAACAATGACGAGCACGCTCCTATCTTCGAGGTAGCGGACCTCGGTATCGTGGGGGATGCCCTCGAAATCCTTCCCGGCCTCATCGAGGCGCTGCAGGCAAGAAAGGCGGCAAAAGCATCAAAGGGGCAGGGCCTATGACGGCAGGGAATATCGGTTTCGTCCTCGCCTTTGCAGCCGCCGTCGCCGTTTTCGCGAGGAGGGTCTACCTGCTCTTTGCCATGGTTCTCCTCGGGCAGGGGGAGAACAGGTTCGACCGTCTCCGGCGCCGTCTCATGTCGCTGGCCGTCTACGGGTTCGGCCAGAGGCGCGTGGTCGCAAAGCCCTTCGGCATCGACCATGCCCTCCTTTTCTGGGGGTTTATCCTCATTCAGGTTTCGGCCAACATAGAGTTCATGATCAAGGGCATTTTCCCGGCTTTCAGCTTCCGGTTCATCGGCAACACGGCATATTGCGCCATGGTCGCTGCGGCAGACGTGACCTCTTTTATCGTTTTTCTCGCAGCCGTCGCCGCTATAGCAAGGCGGGCCTTTTTCCGCCCGCGGTATGTCGAGGCGAAGCCGGGCGCTTATCTGATACTCGTCATGGTCGCCCTTCTTATGATAGGCAGCTTCGGCATGCACGTCGCCTCCTGCGCCGCATCGGCAGACGGGCAGTGTCTTCCCGCATCGGGGCTGGTCTGCCTCATTTTCCTGCGGACAGGCGGCCGGCTGCCCTGGCCGGCCGTATCCGGGGTCTCCTGGTGGCTTCACGGGACCTTGCTGCTTCTTTTCATCTGCTATATCCCTTACAGCAAGCACCTCCATATACTGACAGCCCTGATGAACTGTTTTTTCAGGTCTTTGTCTTTCCCCTCGACGGTCGGCAGGCTCGTATTCCGAAGGGGCGCTGCCTTCGGCGTTTCCCGCGTGACCCAGCTAACGTGGAAGGACCTCTACGATTTTCTCTCCTGCACCGAGTGCGGCAGGTGCGCAGGCGCATGCCCTGCGACCGAGACCGGCAAGGTGCTCAACCCCATGCGCGTGATCCTTGACTGCAAGGCCAATATGGAGATGAACGGCATGGAGATACTTCGGGCCAGGTCCTTTGATTCCCTTGAACGGGCCGACGAAAAAACCCCCGTCCCGATGCCTCTCATAGGGACGGGCCGCGGGCGCGTACAGCCCGAAGCCATCTGGGACTGCACCACCTGCGGTGCCTGCGTCGAGGCGTGCCCGGTCTTCATCGAGCAGTTTCCGAAGCTGATCAAGATGAGGCGCCACCTGGTAATGGAAAAGGTCGATTTCCCCCCCGAGCTGGTAACGCTCTTCGAAAACATCGAAATGCGGTCTAACGCTTACGGCTTCGATCCGGCACGGCGGGCGGCGTGGGCGGAGGGTCTCGACGTCCCTCTTCTGGGGCAGAACCGGCCGGCGGAGTACTTGCTTTTTGCGGGCTGCGTCGCGTCTTACAACGGGAGGATGAGAAGCGTCCTCGCGTCCCTTGTCGGGTTGATGCGAAGGATGGGCGCCTCATTCGCCGTTCTGGGCAAAGAGGAGCCCTGCTGCGGCGACCCTTTGGGGCGCACAGGGAACGAGTACGTCTTCGACCGCGTCGCAAGCGCGAACGTCGAGCGTTTCAGGGCTCTCGGCGTGAAGAGGATAGTGACCCTCTGCCCTCACTGCTACAACAGCTTCAAGAACGACTATCCGGCCTTCGGGGCCGAATTCGAGGTGCTCCACCATACGCAGCTTATCGCGGCGGTCCTTGCAGACCTCCATGTTACTGAGGCCCTCGGCAATGAAAGGGTCGTAATCCATGACGCCTGCTACCTCGGCAGATATAACGGCATCTTCGACGAGCCGCGCAGGATCGTGGAGGCGGCGACCGGGTGCGCCCCGGTCGAAATGGAGAGGAACAGAGGTGAGGGCTTCTGCTGCGGCGCAGGCGGCGGCCGGCTGTGGATGCACGAAGGGAAAGGCATCAGGATCAATGTTGAAAGGACGAGGCAGGCACTGGCCAAAGGGCCGTCCATCGTGGCTGCCTCGTGCCCCTACTGCCTGGTAATGCTGGAGGACGGCCTAAAAGACGAGAAGGCTTACGGCAGGGTTAGGGCAATGGATGTTTCAGAACTGCTCGCCGCAGCGATCGCGTCCGGGGTTACTCCCAAGGCAGGACCCCCCTGAAGAGGCTGCTCATTTCCCGGTCCTCTCCTTAGACCTGGGCACTTTTTTGCTGCACGGGTGGTTCTTGTGGACGAGGGCGTTTTTGCGCCTGCAGAAAAGTGCGACGAAGGTCATGCAACTGCCTGAACCGTCGATCCCCTCCTCCTTCGGCAATTCGGCGTACGCGCAGGCCAGGTCGCAAAAATCGAAAAGACTTCCTCCCCTTTTCTCGCCGCCCATAGTTTTGAGGACTGTAGCACGAAAGCTGTTGTGGGGGCCACAAAAAAATGGTAACGTTTGGAGGCTCCTTTGCTGCATGCTAAGAATATAGGTACGAAAGAAGCACAGATCGAGCGGTGGGTGAACGGGTCATGACGGAAAAAGAGACGGTTGAAGAGGCCCTGAGGCAGGCAGAAGAGAAGTACCGCAATATATACGAGAATGCCATTGAAGGCATCTTTCAGACATCCCTTGACGGGCGTTTCATAAGCGCAAATCCGGCCCTGGCCCGTATACTGGGCTACCAGTCTCCGGAGGAGCTGATTGAGAGCGTTAGCGACGTAGGCAAACAGGTCTACATCAGTGAGAGGCAAAGACAGCAGTACGCGCACCTCATGGAGACGGACGGCCTCGCCCGTGACTTCGAAGCGCAGGTCTGCTGCAAGGACGGGAGCTTGGAATGGGTGTCGCTCAATGCCAGGGTCGTCCGCGATAAGGAAGGTGATGTTCTTTATTACGAAGGGACGATGGAAAGCATTACCGAGCGCAAGAAACTGGAGGCCCAACTCCTGCACGCTCAAAGAATGCAGAGCATCGGCACCCTCGCCGGAGGCGTCGCCCACGATTTCAACAACATACTGACCACCATCATGGGATACTGCAGCCTAATACTGATGAAGGCAGGCCCGGATAACAAGCTCACCGGCTACGTGAACCAGATCATGGAGGCGGCTGATAGAGCAAGCGCTCTTACCCAAAACCTGCTCGCCTTCAGCAGGAAGCAGGCCATAGAGACAAAAACGGTAGACGTCAACGAATCGATAAGGGTCGTGGAAAAGCTTCTCAGAAGGATCATCGGCGAGGACATAGTGCTGAGAACGTCGCTCAACGGCGAAAGGCTGGCTGTGGTCATAGGGGAGGGGCAGATAGAGCAGATATTGATGAACTTGGCTACAAACGCGAGGGATGCCATGCCGGAGGGCGGCGTGCTGAATATAAAGACGGAAAAGGTGCACCTCTCCGGCGAGATCATGAAAACCTACGACGGAAGGGAAGGCGCCCATGCCTCGATCGAGGTCTCCGACACGGGCAGCGGCATGGATGAGCGCACGAAGGATCAGATATTCGACCCTTTCTTCACTACCAAAGAAGTGGGGAAGGGGACGGGCCTGGGCCTGTCCATAGTTTACGGGATCGTCAACCAGAACAAGGGCTATGTCGACGTTGCCAGCCGGCCCGCATTGGGGACTACCTTCACCATATACCTTCCCCTCGCCGAGCCTGTTTCTTCTGCGGTGAGCGTGCAGGAGAGAGAGGAGCTTCGGGGCGGCAACGAGGTCATACTGGTAGCGGAAGACAACAAAGAAGTGAGGCAGATAGTCACGACCGTCTTGCGCGATTTCGGCTACCAGGTAATCGAGGCGGTGGACGGCGTGGAGGCCGTTGAGAAATTCAAGGAGCAGGGGGAAACGGTCGATCTCTTGCTCCTGGATATCATAATGCCGAGGAAGAACGGCAAGGAGGCGTACACGGAACTGAAGGAGATCAGACCGGACATACCGGCGATCTTCATGAGCGGTTATACGGGCGACATCCTTTCGAAAAAAGGGATCAGCAGGGAAGGCATCCCTGTGATCTCGAAGCCTATTGCCATAGAGAAGCTCCTGAGAAGTATTCGGGAAATGCTCGACACAAAGCCTTCCCAGCTCTCACTTTTTCCCTGACGCGCGAATACCTGGCTTCAAGGCATGACCAGAACGGCTGCGCCCTGGATCTGTCCGGACCGCAACATCGCCAGGGCTTCGTTGGCCCCTGCGAGCGGGAAGGTCTGCACCTCTGTCCTTACGGGTACCTCGGGGGCCAGCGAGAGGAACTCATCCCCGTCCCGTCTTGTCAGGTTCGCCACGGACCGTATCACGCGCTCCTCCCAGAGCAGACGATAGGGGAAGGACGGAATATCGGTCATATGGATGCCTGCACAGATAACCGATGCACCCTTTGCCGTGCTTTTCAGGGCCTCCACAACGAGGGGGCCGACGGGGGCAAAGATGATGGCGCCATCGAGCGGGACCGGCGGCCTGGACGTGGATTCACCTGTCCAGACGGCTCCGAGACTGCGCGCGAAAGACTGTCCCTCCCTGTCGTCCGGTTTCGTAAATGCATAGACTTTCTTCCCCTGGTGTGTCGCAACCTGGGCGATGATATGGGCAGCAGCGCCGAACCCGTAGATGCCGAGCCGGGTGACGTCCTTTCCCATCATTCGGTATGACCTGTACCCTATCAATCCCGCGCAGAGAAGGGGGGCTGCCTCTGCGTCCCCGTAAGAGGCAGGCGCACGAAAGCAGTACCGGTGGTCGGCGACGGTATATTCGGCGTAGCCGCCATCTATGGTGTAGCCTGTAAAGAGGGGGTTGTCGCAAAGGTTTTCACGGCCCGTGCTGCAGGGACCGCACCGACCGCACGTGAAGCCGAGCCAGGGAATACCGACCCTTTCGCCCGGCCGAAAGGAGGTCGATGCGCCGCCCGCCTTGACCACGGTACCGACTATCTCGTGCCCCGGAATCAGCGGCAGCTTCGGATCGGGCAGCTCTCCGTCCACTACGTGGAGGTCGGTTCGGCAGACGCCGCAGGCACGGACTCGCACCAATATCTGATCAGGCCCGGGCTCGGGAATGGGAACGTCTTTTTCAATGAGCGGCCTGCCTTGCTCCTCGAGCACCATGGCGCGCATCTTCCCTACCCCATTCTTCTTTTGGCCCCCTGTCCTTCCTAAAGTTTATATCGGTCTACCCTGAATTAGCAATCGTGACAGGCCATGCCGTCCTGGGGCGGTAGAGACGCCTGCGGAGGATGAGGGGGTTTCAATAAAACTCTTTCAGTATTCCTTCCAGGCGGACCGGCTCGAATGACTCCGGATACACGGTCTTTCTCTCCACCGACCCCCTGAAGGGCGGCCGATTATTACGGTACAGGACGCCTATGGGTATGGCCTCCCCAAATTCGAGGGCCTTCGCAAATGCCCCGGCCCTGTCGTAGGGGTCGTAGGAGCGGTCCAGGCGATAAACTCTGCTAGCATACCATTGATAGGTATTGACATGGTTATAGGTAACACAGGGCTGGAGGATATCGAGGAGGGCGAAACCCTTGTGGCCGATGGCCTCTTTCATCATCTCCGCCAGGTGTTCGTGGTCGCCCGCGTAGCCCCTCGCCACGAAGCTGCATTCAAGGGCAACGGCAAGGGCGAGGGGGTTGAGCGGCTGGGCCTGGGCGCCGGCCGGCTGGGCCTTCGTCTTCATGCCCTGCATGGACGTCGGAGAAGCCTGTCCCTTGGTAAGGCCGTAGACCCCGTTGTCATGGACAAACATCTTCACGTCGATGTTCCTCCTGATAGCGTGGATGAGGTGGTTGCCGCCTTCCCCGTAGCTGTCTCCGTCCCCCGCGACCGCGATCACCGGTATCGTCCGGTTGACCAGCTTGATGCCGGTCGCCACGGGCAGGGTTCTGCCGTGGAGGCCGTTGAAGGTGTTGCATCTGGTATAGTGGGGGAACTTTCCTGCCTGGCCTATCCCCGACACCACGACCATCTGGTGCGGTCCGAGCCCGAGACCAGCGACAGCCATCTTGAAGGACCGCAATATGCCGAAGTTTCCGCATCCCGGACACCAGGCAGGTAGAAGGCCTTCGTAATCACTTGGGTCTGCCATCAAGCTCCTCCAATATTGTTTCCAGGAGGTACGGCCTCCCGTCGTACCTGTTGACGGCCTCCCCGCAAGAGAAGCCCGTTTCTGCCCTCAACAGCCTGGCAAATTGCGATGTGGCGTTATTCTCAACCGAGATGGTCTTCTTGGCGGACTTGAGCAAGTCCAGGTAATCGAATTTGTCTGTCTGAGGAAAGGGGTAGATCTCGCTGAAATGGAGGAGGGCGATATTTTCCCGGCTTGACAGAAAATCGACCGCCTCTCTCAAGACCCCGTATGTGCTGCCCCAGCCCACGAGGATGGTCTCGGGCGTGCTGCTGCCGTAAAGGACGGGCGGGGCTATCTCTTTTCGGATCGACGGCACCTTGAGGTGGAGCCTCTTCTGAACCATTCTGACCCTGACTCCCGCGTCTTCCGTGAGGTGGCCTTCCTCGTCGTGCTCGTCGCTGTCCTCTACCACCAGGTTCTTCGAGTCGCCGGGCACGGCAAAGGGGGAGACGCCTCCCGGTGTGAAAGCATACCTCTTATAACCTGCCAATTCTTCGGCTGCCCTGCCCCGCAAGCGGTAGTCCCGGTATACGATCTTACCGGGGTCGAACGCCTCATAGGTCCATCTTGAGTCTGCGAGATACTGGTCCGTGAGGATAAAGGCGGGTATCTGATATTTCTCCGCCATGTCAAAGGCCTTGTTCGTAAGGTAGAGCGCTTGCTCCGGCGAACCGGGCGCAAAAACAACCTTGGGAAATTCCCCGTGGCCCGCGTGAAGGACGAAGAGCAGGTCGGCCTGCTCGGTCCTTGTAGGCAGCCCCGTTGCGGGCGCCGGCCGCTGCCCCACTGCGACGACCAGGGGCGTTTCCGTCATGGCCGCCAGCGAAACCCCTTCGACCATCAGGGCAAATCCCCCGCCGGCTGTGGCAGTCATCGATCGGGCCCCCGCAAAAGATGCCCCTATGACCATGTTCACCGCCGCTATCTCATCCTCGGCCTGTTCCACCACGATACCGTACTCTTCCGCCTTCGCAGCCATGAAGAAGAGGATTCCCGTTGAGGGCGTCATAGGATAGCCCGAGTAGAAGGTGCACCCGGACAGCACTGCTCCGAGGCCTATCCCTGCGTTTCCGTCGATCAGCATTCGGGGAGGACCGGGCCGGCCCATATCGAAACTGCATTGCGTGCAGTGCTCCACTGCGAAATCGTGCCCCCTGACTGCTGCCTTCCGGTTCTCCGCGACGGTTTTCCTCCCTTTCTTCGCCATGAGCTCGGCGATCACATCCAGCAAGATATCGACGCCCATCCCGAGCATGCCGAGGACTACCCCGGTTGCTACCGTGTTGGCCGCGATCCTTTCGCCTCCGTCGCGCTCGGCCAGCTCTATAAAGGGGACTTCGAGAAACTGAGCCCCTTCGTTTCTTTCCTTCACCATCGCCGGATCATAGATAAACAGGCCCGATGTCCCGGGCTTCCCTTTGTTTTCCGTGATGCTCGGCCTGTCAAGGGCCACAGTGATGTCGATCTGCTCGCGCGAGCAGGTGACCCGCCTGTCCGAGACCCGTATCTGGAAGAAGTTATGTCCCCCCCTGATGCGGGATTCGTAGTCCTGATGGATAAAAACGTGATAACCGGACCTGGCGAAAACCTTTCCAAGGGTGTCGCCGATCGTCTGTATCCCCTGTCCGGCCTCTCCGCCTATCCTGATCGTATAGTCCAGTCCGCACCGCCTTATCTTCGTATTAAGGGCCGGCCCATAGGCGCCTTCAAATTAGAATCTATTGGGGCTACCCGGCATTGTCAAGCGGCATCCGACAAAAGCTTTATGTTGCCTGTCCCTGCGGGGTGGGCAAAAACTTGACAGCCGTAAAAGCAATCTAGTAACCTATGCCCCCTTGCCGGTGTCAAGTCCGCACGCCCCGATTCTTCAAGTCGGTATAGACACAGCAAGCAGAAGTTCGTGCTTCGGAGGGAGTTTATGTGCCGTCGCAGAGGCGCTCGGGCCTTTCTTTTTCTTGCCCTTCTTGTTCTTAATATCGCGGTCCCTTCCTATGCAGCGGGGGCGGGCCATGAGGCGCTGACAATTACTAAGGGGTCGATGATAAGCATCGATGTCGATAACAAGCCGCTTTCCGCTATTCTTCGCATGATGTCGGAGAAGAAGCTTTTGATCGCGAACGGCGAAGGCGGGGCCGGCGAGTCGCTCAGCCTTCATTTCTCGAACTTGACCCTTTCCCAGGCTTTGGCGAAAATGCTGAAAGGCTACAATTACGTGTTGGTAGAGGAGGGTAAGGGGCGCCTGCCCATGCTGACCGTTATGGGAAAGGCAGAGCAGGCCAGGGCTGTCCCCCAGGATAACGCAAATAGCGGTCCTCCCAAGGTTGCCGATAACCGTCCCGACCCGAGGAGCTTTGTACCTCCCCAGCCGACAGCTGCCCCTCCGGCAGCTGTCTTACCGCCCGGGCAACCCCGGCAGCCCGAAGCGCTGCCACAGACGCCGGAGAATAATCAGACTTACCCAAGCGGCCAGCAAAACGCTGCCCCGCCGCCCCTGCCGGGGCAAAGGCCTCAGGGTCAGCCCGCCCCCTCAACGGGGGTGGCCGCAAGGGACCTCCTGAACACACAGCAGGCGGGAGACAATTCGAAACAGGGCGGACAGCAAACAGCAGGCGGACAACCCATGCCGGAAGGCCAGGCACAGCCGGCTGAATCGCAGGGCGTCCATTTTTGACCCCCCATCCTTCCGACGGTTCAATCAGGGGACGTACCACGTCTTTGCGGCTGCACTTCATTGGAAGGAAGAGACAACCGTTGACAAATTCTTTTCCTGTGTTACAATCGATACAGGCATCTTTGGAAACCTCAACAAAAACCTAATGAGGAGGCTCAATTATGGAACGTGGAAGCGTCTATAAGATCATCGAAATAGTGGGAACGAGTCCGACCTCTTGGGAAGAAGCGGCCAAGGTCGCCATAGAAACAGCCTCGGCCACGCTCGAGGACCTTCGGATAGCCGAGGTTATCAAACAGGACGTTACGATCGAGAACGGCCACGTGACCGGTTACCGCATCAGGCTCAACATTTCGTTCAAGTATCACCCCGGTCAACCGGTGTAGGCAAGAGGGCAAGGGGACTGAAAGGGCACGTTACGCGGGTACGCCAAACCGCGCGCTAAGGCCCCGCGCCCTAAGCTAAGAGACTTCGCTGCCGTTCGGAATGTCCTTGTCGGGCGTAACCAAAACGACTGCGCCTTTGTCCTCGCTTGACGCGGCGAGGAGCATGCCGTGGGAGGTAATGCCGCGAAGCGTCCTCGGCGCCAGGTTCGCCACGATTACTATATGTTTGCCCAGGAGGTCTTCTTTGCTGTAATACGGCTTTATGCCCGCCACTATCTGTCTCTCTTCGCCCGCATCGATGGTCAGCTTGTAAAGGCGGTCCGCGCCGGGTATGTCCTCGCACTGTCTGATCTGGGCCACCCGAAGGTCCACTTTGCTGAAATAATCGAAATCGATTGTATCCATTATCGCTCCTTTACTTTTCTTGCGAGATTGCAACAGGACCGGGAGTAATTATACCAAATATCAATTCCAAAATGCACGGCAAGGACGACGGGCACGATCTTCGACCCTATTCAATATCTTTAGGCGGCGCCCTCGCGGGCATTAGGCTGTCGGACATCAAAAAGAGCTACATTACATTAAGTTCCTGCCGCAATGTCCGACTATATACATGAGGTGCGTGCACCCGAAGTGGTCCTGTGCAAGGGATCGACACGCTCTTTGCGTGATAAGAACTACTGAGAGGAGACTATGGGAGCATCTGCATCGGAGATCCTTCTCGAAGCCGGGACGAACGAAGTCGAAATTCTGGAGCTCTTCATCGATGAAGCCGAGTACAGGGGGTATTTCGGAGTGAACGTGGCAAAGGTGCTTGAAATCATCCCCATGCCGGAAAAAATCATGCGCCCTCCCCACCTGTCCGGCTCGTTCGCGACAGGGATCTTTAACCATCGCGGAGAGATCGTCGTCCTTCTCGACCTGGCCAGGTGGCTCGGAAAAACGCGGGTGGAGCAAGGGCAGCCGAAGGTCCTGGTCACGGAGTTCAACAACACCGTCACTGCCTTCCTCGTATCGGGCGTCACAAGAATACACCGGGTAACGTGGGACGACATCAAACCGCTGGAGGGTTATCTGGAGGGCCTGGGCGACTGCCTTACCGGAGTGATAGAGCTAGAGGATAAACTCGTCCTTCTCCTCGACCTGGAAAAGGCGATCGGTGATCTCGATCCCCAACTGGCGCTGTCCGCTTCCCGTCCCACAACTGGTGCCGTCTCCGAAGGCTACGAGCCCATAAAGGTACTCCACGTGGACGATTCCCTTATCGTCCGTAAGACGCTCAAGCAACGGCTCGAGGAGAATCATATCTTCTCCGTACAGTCGATGACGAACGGCGCCGAAGCCTGGTCGTATCTTGTCGGGCTGAAAGAAAGATGTACGGACGATGGGCAGCCTCTTGCCAAGTACGTCGACGTGGTGCTCAGCGACATCGAGATGCCCGCGATGGACGGCTATCACCTCTGCAAACGGATAAAGGACGACTCGCAACTTAGATCCATACCGGTTGTGCTCTTCTCCTCCATAATCACCGATAAGCTCCTTCATAAGGGTGAGGCGGTGGGAGCGGACGGACAGTTCTCCAAGCCGGACCTGGCACTGATGCAGTTCATGAAGGACACGGTCGACAAAAAGAGGGCGCAGGCATCATCAGTTTCCCCTTGATTGCGCCTCTTTTTATGATAGACTCTTCCCTCTATGAGAAATCGATTTTCCGAAGGCGGGGGCTTTGGCTGCGCCGATGCCCGTTGAGTGCGTCATCTACGACTGCGACGGCGTGCTCTTCGATTCGCTCACGGCGAATCGAAAGCTCTACAACTACATTGCGGTCTCTGCCGGAAGGGGACCTCTGACGGAAGGGGAGCTCCTTTACTGCCACATGCACACGGTCGGGGAGAGCGTTCACTATCTTTTCATCGAAGACCCTGAGGGAGAAGCGAAGGCCCTCAAATTTCTGAAGGAGCAGGTGGACTTCAGGGATTTTATACCCTATCTGGTCATGGAGCCGCACCTTTTGGAGACACTGTCGGCCCTGAGGCAGAAGGCCGTCATGACTGCCATAAGCACGAACAGAACGACCTCCATGCCCCATATCATGAAAAGGTTTAACCTGGAGCCTTACTTCGACATGGTAGTCACCGCCCTCGACGTGGCCCTGCCCAAACCGCATCCTGAATCGGTCATGAGGATACTCGACAACTTGCACGTGAGACCGGAAGGGGCGCTCTACGTAGGGGACTCGGAGATAGACCTGAACACCGCCAGGTCGTCCGGCGTTAAGTTCGTCGCTTACAAGAACCGGGCGATATCAACGGGCATACTCATAGAGGACCATCGCGAGATCCTCAGATTTCTTGAGAACCAGGCGCCTCCTCTACAGCCGCTTTCCGCTTGAAGACATAGGTGACGGGGCCTGAAAGCATATAGGCCATAGTCACGATAAAGAGCATTATCGCCGGCTCTATAAGCACGATGCCGAAGAGGAGAATGGCAACCACAACCGCATCGAAATGTCGCGACACGCTTATGCCCTTGAGGCTGGCATATCTTACGCCGCTCACCATAAGGAACGCCAGGGCGTACATAAGGACAGGGATGAAAATACTCTTTACCTGGGGGGGCAGGCTGAGTTCCCCGAAGAAGAGCACGCTTGCCGCTATGGTGGCCGCAGCCGCGGGGATGGGCAGACCCAGAAACTGCTTCTTCTGGACCGTTTCCGCCTGTACGTTGAAGCGTGCCAGACGCAGCGCTCCGCAGACTACATAGAGAAAGGCCGCGACCCATCCGAAACGGCCGTATCCCTTCAGCGCCCACATATAGGCAAGAAATCCGGGGGCTACGCCGAAGGAGATCACGTCGGACAGGGAATCATACTCCACGCCGAACCTGCTGGTCGAGCCGGTCATGCGGGCGACCCTGCCGTCCAGCGCGTCGAGTACGCAAGATGCAAATATCGCGATGCTGGCCGGCACGAACCTTTTGTCCACAGTGGCCACCATTGCATAAAACCCGCCGAAGAGGCTCATCGAAGTGACCACGTTGGGAAGAAGATAGATTCCTCTACGCCTTCTCTTTCTCATGGCTTCCCCCTTTCCTCGCTATTAGCGTCAATCCGCTCTTCACTTTCTGGCCCGCCGACACAGCCGGAGTATAGCAAGTCGGCATATATATGTCCACCCTGGACCCGAAGGCAATCATGCCTAAGCGGTCGCCCTGGGCAACACGGTCATGCTCCTTCACGTAACAAATGATGCGTCTGGCAAGGAACCCCGCGATCTGAACGACAAGGAACCTTTCATCTTTCCGCCTGAAAACGATGTAATTCCTCTCGTTCTCTTCGTTTATCCCTTTCTTGAAGGCAAGCCTGAACCGCCCGTCCCTGTGCTCGACCCTCTCGACGTCCCCCCCGCACGGCGCCCTATTGACGTGCACATCCGAAAGGGACATGAAAATGCTTATCCGTCTCACTTTTTCGCCCAGGAACTCGCCTTCGAAAAGGTCTTCCACTGCCATTACCCGGCCGTCGGCGGCCGATAGGAGCTCTTCCGTCCCGCTTGCCCCCGTCCTTCTGGGGCTTCTGAAGAAGAAGAGGAAGAAAAGGCTCAGGAACAAGGACAAGACGGCGAGAGGGTAAAGTCCCAGCTCGTAAAAAAGGAAGGACAGCAGGACGGAAGGCAGTATGAAAACGAGCCCTTCCTTGGCTACCGGAAACCCCGTCAATCCCTTCTCCCTATCCAGCTCATCATCGAGCGCAGGCCCTTGCCGACCTGCTCTATCAGGTGTTCCTTATCCCTTCTGGTGATAGCGTGGTATACCGGCCTTCCGGCCATATTTTCGGTTATCCATTCCCTCGCAAATTCACCCGACTGGATCTCTTCCAGTATGCGCCGCATCTCGAGTCTCGTCTCTTCGGTGATGATGCGCCTGCCTCTGGTGATGTCGCCGTACTCGGCGGTATCGCTGATGGAGTGTCGCATATTGGCTATTCCGCCCTCGTAAATCAGATCGACTATCAGCTTCAGCTCGTGGCAGCACTCAAAATAGGCTATCTCCGGCTGGTACCCCGCCTCTACCAGGGTATCGAACCCTGCCCTTATCAGCTCGGTGACTCCGCCGCAGAGCACCACCTGCTCGCCGAAGAGATCGGTTTCCGTTTCCTCCTGGAACGTGGTTTCCAGCACGCCCGCCCTGGTAGCGCCTATGCCCTTTGCATAGGCGAGGGCCTTTTCGCGTGCCTTCCCCGAGTGATCCCGGTAAATTGCGATAAGGGCGGGGACCCCGGCCCCTCTCTGGAACTCCCGCCTTACGAGGTGGCCCGGACCTTTAGGGGCGATCATGATCACGTCAATATCCGTAGGCGGCATGATCTGGTTGAAATGGATGTTGAAGCCGTGGGAAAAGACGAGGGTCTTTCCCTTGGTGAGGTTGACCCTTATATCGTTCCTGTACAGGAGTGCCTGCACCTGGTCCGGGGCGAGGATCTGAACTACCTCTGCCTCCGCGGAGGCTTCGGCTGCAGAAGCGGGCGTGAAGCCGTGGTCTATGGCCAGTTTGAAGTTCGGCGTTCCCTCGAGCTCCGCTATGATCACTTCGAGGCCGCTCTCCCGCAGATTCTGTGCCTGAGCGTGCCCCTGGCTCCCGTACCCTATAATGGCTATCTTCTTGCCTTTGAGAGCCCCGAGGTCCGCATCGTTGTCATAGTACACCCTCGCCATCGCTTCCTCCTTTGGATTGTCTATCTCTCGCTCTTGTCACCTTTTCGCCCCTCACCATGGCCACCGACCCGGTTCGTACGAGCTCCTTGATGCCGAGAGGTCTTATCAGCGCCAGGAAGGCCTTCACCTTTTCTTCATTGCCCGTTATCTCGACGACATATGACTTCGGCGAGACATCTACCACTCTGCCCCTGAAAATCTCTATCATCCTAAGGATCTCTTCCCTTGTCTTCTCGTCGGCGTTGATCTTGACGAGCACCATTTCCCTGGAGACATATTCGGAATCCTTGAAATCAGTCACTTTTATAACGTTCACGAGCTTGTTCAGCTGCTTGAGTATCTGCTCGAGGATGGCGTCGCTGCCGGTAGTAACGATGGTCATGGTCGAGATCGCCGGGTCTTGGGTCTCGCCTACGCAGAGGCTCTCTATATTAAAACCCCTCCCCGAAAAGAGGCCCGCTACCCGGGCCAGGACGCCGAACTCATTTTCAACCAGGACGGAAATAATATGTCTCAATGCTTCCCCCTACACGAGCAGCATGTCCCGAAGGGCTGCGCCGGAGGGAACGATGGGGTAGACGCCTTCGTCGGGACTGATGTGGACATCGACGAGGGTCGGCTTGCCGTTGGCGAAGGCCTTTTTCAGCACCCTGTCCACCTCGTTCTCGTGTTCTATTTCATACCCCGCCGCCCCGTAAGCCTCGGCAAGCTTGACAAAATTGGGCATACACTCGAACGTCGAAATGGCGTAACGCTTTTCATAGAAGAGTTCCTGCCACTGCCGGACCATGCCGAGGCATCCGTTGTTCAATATGACGACCTTCACCGGAAGTCCGAACTGGACGGCCGTAGCCAGTTCCTGGATGTTCATCTGGATGCTCCCGTCACCCGCTATGTCGATCACGAGCATATCGGGATAGGCTGCCTGCGCGCCGATGCTCGCGGGGAAACCATATCCCATGGTGCCCAAACCGCCTGAAGTTATTATCTGTCTTGGCTCCAGGAACTTGTAGAACTGGGCCGTCCACATCTGGTTCTGGCCGACCTCTGTGGCTATGATAGCCTTTCCCCTGGTCAGGTCGAATATCCTCTCTATTACATACTGCGGCTTCAGTGTGCTGTTCCTCGTGTAGCTCACGGGGAAGTTTGCCTTCCATTCCTCCACCTGCCGGAGCCAGTCGGAAATACCGTACCTGAATGCTGCAAAGGTCTCTTTGTCTTCTTCGGCTATGTGCAACATTTGCCTTAGAACGTTCTTCGCATCGCCGACTATGGGTATATCGACCTTTATATTTTTGCTGATCGAAGTAGGGTCTATATCTATATGTATGATCTTGGCCAGCGGCGCGAACTCGTCAGCCTTACCGGTCGCCCTGTCGTCGAAACGCGCACCCACGGCTATGATGACATCGGAGTTGGTAATGGTCATATTTGCGGCGTAAGTGCCGTGCATGCCGAGCATGCCCAGAAACTGGGGGTGGTTGCCGGGAAAACCGCCCAGGCCCATGAGCGTGCTCGTGACCGGAACGGACAGCCGCTCGGCGAAAGCCAAAAGCTCCTTCGACGCATTGGAGGTTATGATGCCGCCTCCCGTATAGAGCACGGGCTTCTTCGCGGAGGCGATCAGCTTCATGGCCCTCCTGATCTGTCCTGGATGGCCCGAATAATTGGGCTGGTAGCCCCTGACAAAGACCTTCCCCTCGGGGTACCTGAACTCGGTCAGCGCCGCCGACACGTCTTTCGGTATGTCCACAAGGACAGGCCCGGGTCTGCCGGACCTTGCTATGTAGAAGGCCTCTTTTATGATGCGCGCCATCTCGGTCACGTCCCTGACAAGGTAGTTGTGCTTCGTGCACGGCCTTGTGATACCGATGATATCTGCTTCCTGGAAGGCGTCGTTGCCGATGAGCGCGGTATTTACCTGACCCGAGAAGATCACGACGGGCACCGAATCCATATAGGCTGTAGCGATGCCTGTCACCGTGTTCGTAGCGCCCGGGCCGGAAGTTACGAGGGCGACGCCGACACGCGCTGAGGCGCGTGCGTAACCGTCCGCTGCATGCACTGCTGCCTGTTCGTGCCTTACGAGGACTTGCCTGATGCCTGAATCGTAGAGGGCGTCGGTTATATTGAGAACGGCCCCTCCAGGATAACAGAAGATCGTATCGACCTTCTCCATCTTCAGTGACTCTACAAATATCTGCGCGCCGCTCTTCTTCATAGAACCCTTAGTCCTTCTCTTTAAGTCCTTCCATGATATCCTTGTAATAAAGCTTTTTTTTCTTCAGTACTTTAACTTCGGTCTCTTCCTCTTCGGACAAAAACGACTTCCTGAGCAGCATTCTCAGTCTCCTGTCGAGGGAGGTGTGAAAGTCCTTCGCCTCCCTGTAGAGCTCTTCTTTGCTCTTAGATTTCTCCATTTGTATGGCTATAGATGGTATAAGATATGCGGAAGAATGTCAATATAGGCACCGAAAGCCGGAGATTCGACCCTTGCGTCCTCTCCCTTCTTCATTGTAGTGGAATTATCTCCCGATAGAGGTTAAAATGAGATACCCGATGAAGTCCAGATACTTTCCTTACAGACCGCCATGTGCCTTCCTGCCCCTGTTTTCTTCGACGCGCCGGTTGCCCAAGGGCGATGAGATGTATGACGGATAGGGCTCGGAAGGGGGAAGAACTGCCCCGCGCCTCTGCTTCGAGCGCCGCTTACGCAGCTCTCTCCTCGGTCAGGCTCACCATATTCCTGCTCTGCCTGATCGCGTTCGCCTGCATTGTCGGCACCCTCATACCCCAGCAAGCGACCGCGGAGGAATATGCTCTCAGATACGGAGAGGGCATCCGGGCCGTTTTAGGGTTCCTCGGCCTCACCGACGTCTTCCACGCCTTCTGGTTCCTCGGCCTGACGGGTCTCTTCGCTTTGAACCTCATAATTTGTACACTCCGGAGGCTGGCGACTTTTCTGAAAAGTGGCCGCGAGGGGTTGCCCTCCGAAAAGGCCCTTTCCGCTATGCCCCTCTCGTTTTCCATCAAGGGCAGGGGGATAGAGCACGTGATAGGCCTTTTCAAGGGATACGGGGTAAAGAGAGAAGACCGGGGGGCGATCCTCGAAAAAGGGGCCCTTTCGCGGTACGGCGTCTACATCATCCATACGAGCATCGTCGTCATCCTCCTGGGGAGCCTCCTCGGCCTCTTGTTCGGCTACCGGGGGTCGGTCACGCTCGCCAAGGGGGAGACAAAAGATTCCGCCGTCGAGAGGGACGGCCGCAAGATGCCCCTGGGCTTTGCCGTCAGGCTCGACGATTTCAAAATGGACTTCTATCCGGGCGGCGAGCCCAAGGAATACCTGAGCCGCATCGAGATCATCGACAATGGGAAGACAGTTGCCAGAGGAGACGTGCGGGTAAACCACCCCTTCTCGTTCAAGGGGACGAACATTTACCAGGCGAGCTACGGCGCCGACCCGGTTTTCCTATTAGACATAGGAGGAAAAGAGGTAAGGCTCGGTGAGGGCAGCGCGTACAAGCAGGGCGACCTCGCGATTATGGCGGTCAGGTTCGAACGTTCCATACACAATTTCGGCCCGGGCGTGCAGATCGCTTATTTAGAAGGGGGGGAGACGAAGACGACCTGGTTCCTGAAGGATGTCCCCAGGCTTGCCGAGAAAAATATCATGGGCGTTCCGGTGAGACTTAAGGGCATTGACAACGAGTTTTACACGGGACTCGAGGCCGCCCGCGACCCGGGCGTCTTTATTGTCTGGACGGGATTCGCCCTCATCCTCTTCGGCCTTTACGTCAATTTTTTTATGTACCACAGGCGCATCTACATACTGGAGACTGCCGAGGGCCTGCTCGTCGCAGGAACTTCGGCAAAGAACAGGGAGGCCTTCAAGGAGGAATTCGGGAAGTGGAGGGAAAAGGCTTATGATGTGGAACGATAAAATAATCGGCGTCGTAACCCTTGCCTATCTCGCCCTTTTTTTGACCCACCTCGTGTATTTTGCCACGAAGAAGGAGGCTGTTCTCCGCTCCATGGGGCCTTTCCTTTACGCAGTTTTCGGGCTCCATTCGGTGGGTCTCGGCGCCAGATGGATAGAATCATACCGGCTCGGGATAGGCCACGCACCCCTGTCCAATTTTTACGAGTCCCTTATCTTCTACGGGTGGTGCATAGCCCTCGTTGTGATACTTATGAAAAGGCGGATGCGGCTTCCGGTAATCACTATGCTCGCAACCCTGACCGCCCTATTTTTTGTGGGTTACGCCTCCCTTTCGCCATCGGTGGACAGGCACATCCAGCCCCTTATCCCGGCCCTCCAGAGTAATTGGCTCCACGTGCACGTCTTCACCTGTTTCATTGCCTACGCCTCTTTCGCCATCTCCTTTCTCTGCGGCCTTCTGTATGTTTTCGGGCTGAAGAGCATTCCGGGCGAGAAACTGGAAGAGATAAACTATCAGGCCGTGGTGGTGGGCTTTCCCATGCTGACGGCGGGCATACTCACCGGCGCCGTGTGGGCGCACTATGCATGGGGCGCTTACTGGAGCTGGGACCCCAAGGAGACGTGGTCTCTCATCACCTGGATCGTCTATGCCCTCTTCCTGCACGCCCGCTTCACCAGGGGATGGAAGGGGCAGAGGATGGCGCTGCTCTCGATCGCCGGTTTTGTAAGTGTCATCATCACCTATCTCGGTGTAAACTTTATTCTTTCAGGACTCCACAGCTATGGTGCATCATAAAAAGGAAAGCGCGTGAAGCCTGATGCTCTCCGGGAACGGGATAAATTGTGGGCTTTATCTGAAAGCCAACGCATTTTCCTCTTGCATCTTTACGAAAGATATAGATAAAATTTACCTCCCCGTGGGCACGGGGAAGGAAAGCCCGTTGCGGGGAGCGAAAGCGAAGCCGTTGAGCCGGCATCCGATGGTCATATAGTTGTGCAATATTATGGTGAGAAAGGCGAAAAGGGCTGACTTTCCTCACAACGACGGCTCGATCATGTCTGTGCCCGGCCTGCGCGACCCCTCGGGAAGGATTCTTCGGACCTATGCCCCGCCCCGAGGCCTTAGTCCATAATACGCACACTCCGCCGGACAGGGGAAGAGTTGCCGGAGGAAGGGACCGGTTGAAGGTATTCGGAAATACCTACGCTTATATATATTATCAAAAATAGGGCTGTGGAGGAGGCTCGCCAATGAACAAGATCGACATAGTCAATCAGCTCTCCGAGCAAATCAACCTTAACCAGAAGATAGCGAAGATAGTGGTCGATACTATAGTCGATACTATAAAAAAGGCGATCATAAACGGCGAAAGGGTCGAAATAAGAGGTTTCGGGAGTTTTTCACTGCGGTCTTACAAACCGTACAAGGGAAGAAACCCTAAGAACGGAGAAATAGTCGAGGTGCCGGGAAAGAAGCTCCCCTACTTCAAGGTCGGGAAGGAACTGAAGGAAACGATCTGGAAAGAGCGATAGAACTGCCGGCAAGTGTGAATGGAACCTGCACCGATCGCGAGAGGGGAGACCGGCGGGTCGCCCGCGAAGGAGGTCGCCCTTTGCCTGGAGGGAGTACGGGGGCAACGCGGGTCGCCCGGCAATTGCCTTCTAAATCCCTGCCCAGTAGGGCTTGATCGCCCCTTTCACCTTTGATACAACCTGTCTGGCTGCAGCCGATGCGTCGTCCCCTTCCTCTGCGACGTAGACGGGCATCCCCCTCAGCTCCATAATGACTGTCCTGACCGAATTGGTAAGGGCCGTTATGTCGTAGCCGCCCTCAAGCGTCATGAGCACCTTTCCGGCGCAGTGCTCGGCCGCTATATCCATAAGCATTCGAGTCATCCGTGCAAAACCGCGCTCCGTGACCGCCATTCCGCCGAGGGGGTCGCTGCCGTGAATGTCGAACCCGGCGGAAACAAGCACTATCTCCGGCTTGAAAAGCCGGCTCACAGGCACTACTACCTCCTTGAACACGTGGAGGTAGTCCGCGTCATTCATGCCGTAACCAAGAGGAATGTTGACCGTGTACCCTTTTCCCTGCCCCTGGCCTACCTCCTCATACCATCCGGTTCCGGGATAATACGGGTACTGATGGGTCGAGACGTAGAGAACGGTCCGGTCTCCATAAAAACTGTGCTGCGTGCCGTTCCCATGATGGAGGTCGAAATCCACGATGAGGATTCGGCTAAGCCCGTACTTCTTCTCCAGGTATCTTGCACCGATGGCAATGTTATTGAAGATGCAGAAGCCCATCGACTTTCCATGCTCTGCGTGGTGCCCCGGCGGCCTGACGAGTGCAAATCCGTTCTCTATCTCCCCCGACATCGAAGCGTCGATAAGCTGGAGGAAACCGCCCGCCGCCACACACGCCGCGTCGTACGACCTGGCCGAGGCCACGGTGTCAGGATCAAGGCGCGTCTGGACCCTGCCCTTCGTGCGACTTATCATTTCTATGTAGCCACCCTCATGATTAAGGGCCAGCTCTTCGTAAGTGGCGGCCCGGGCCGGCACGTATCTGATGCCTGCCTGGTCGATCCCATCCAGCATTTCGTAAATCCCGGCAAGGCGCCTCGGGTTCTCGGGATGGAAGTCGTCCGTTATATGCTCCAGATAAATATCGTCCCTTATTATACCCACCTTCATAGCAACCCCCTTTTGAAGAATATTACAACCAATGCCGAACAAAAACAAGCTGCACGCGGAGCGGGGAAAAGAAGGGAAATGCAGAGCGCGGAAGACGGCTTTACCTTTATGACATGGAATTGGACGCAAATTGGGCGGCGGCAAGGAATCTCCTGGCCATGAGGCTCGACAACGTGGGCGACGTCATAATGGTCGGGCCTGCCCTGCGCTCCATTAAAGAGACATTGCCCTGCACCCGCATTACGCTGATGGTCAACCCGACAGGCGCCGGAGCCGCCCCGCTCCTCCCCTGGCCGGATGAAGTCATTGTGTGGCGCGCGCTCTGGCAGGACCTCGGCAGCCTCGCCTTCGACCCCGGAAGGGAGTGGGCCCTGGTGAGGACCCTCGGCGAGGGGAGGTTCGACGGGGTAATCATCTTCACCAGCTTCAGCCAGTCCCCCTTTCCCGCAGCTCTGACCTGCCTGCTTGCCGGTATCCCCCTGCGCCTCGGGCGTTCAAAGGAGACCGCCGCGGCACTCCTCACAAACGCCGTCCCGCCTTTACCCGACTGTGTCCACCAGGTCGGTCGGAATCTCAGCCTTGTCGAGGCCGTCGGTTTTCCCGTCCGCGACAGGGACCTTTCCATCAAGATAGATGAACGGAGCCGGCAAAGGGCGGAGGGGCTGCTGGCTGCAGCCGGGATCATGAGGGACGAGGCGTACCTCCTGCTTAATCCATTCGCGAGCGCGCAGGCCAGGACTTACCCGGCCGGCCCTTTCTCCGAGGCCGCCCTCTTGCTTTCGGAAAGGACCGGTTTGCGGGTAGTCGTGACAGGCACACAAAAGGAAAAGGGCCGCTCGAAGGGCATCGTCGCCCGCCTCGGCGGACGGGGGGTCGATCTCGCCGGCATGACAAGCGTGGCCGAGCTGGCGGTACTTGTGGAATGGGCCGACCTTGTCCTGACGAACGACACCTCGACCATGCATCTTGCCGATGCCTGCGGGACGCCGGCGGTCGTACTTTACTCAGGGACGGAACTCGAATCGCAGTGGCGTCCCCGCCGGACCCCCCACAGGCTCCTTCGAAGGCCGACCCCCTGCAGCCCCTGTTACGCCTTCACCTGTCCCGGGGGTCTTGAGTGCCTTGATATACCGCCCGAAGAGGTGGCTTACGCCGGCATAGATCTCTTATCGGGGGGCTCTCGGCGTTCTCTTCGCAGAGGGGGTGCCGGCGGTTTGGGCGGCCAAACGCTATAAGGTCAGGCTGACCCTGGTGATGCCCTCCTCCTCCATGGGCTCTATAGTGCAGCCGAGCTTACGGCACATATTTGCCATCTTTTTGTTCTCCGAGAGTATGAAGCCGTAAATCTCCTTGAGCCCCTTCTCGTAGCCTATACCCACAACCATGTCTACGAGCTTGTACCCGAGCCCTTTGCCCTGGAAGCGGTCGTGGACTACAACGGCGAATTCCGCTTTCTTGCGATCGGGCTCCATGATAAGCCTGCCCATGCCTATTATGCTTCGCCTCTCGCCTTCCTTGATCTCCGCTACAATAGCGATCTCTCGCTCGTAGTCAATGTTGCACAACCTGATGTGCATCTCATGGGTGATCTGCTTGATGGTCTGGAAAAACCTTTGCTTCATCGTTTTTTCAGAAAGGCTCGCCAGCATCTCGTGTTCCAGAGGCTCGTCCTCGGGCCGTATGGGCCTCAAGACGACGTCGAGGCCGGAAAGGGACCAGTGGGTCACATACTTCGTCGGGTAAGGGCTTATGATCAGGTGGGGATGGTCCTGTCCGTCTAAGTTGCCGGAGTCGAGGACGATGCGCGCGTCGAGGGCGAAGGCCCTGTCGCCGGAAAGGGCAATGGGGTTGATATCCATCTCGGCGATTTCGGGGAAGTCTGTGATAAGGCTCGAAAATTTCAGGATGATCTGTTCGAGAGTCCGAAGGTCGGCGGCCGGTTTTCCCCTGTATCCCTGGAGGAGCCTGTAAACCCTCGTCTCTTCCATCAGCTTCCTCGCCAGCGCCTGGTTGAGCGGCGGCAGGCCGAGCGAAAAATCCCTGAATATCTGGACCCCGATGCCGCCCATGCCGAAGAGAATTACCGATCCGAAGTCCTGGTCCTTCTTTGCACCGAGAATTACCTCGTAGTCGATTTTCTCCACCATTTTCTGTATGGTTACGCCTGCCACCCTGCTCCCGGGAGAATACGAACGTACCCTGTCCAGCATCTTGGCATATTCCTGCCGTAGCTCCCCTTCGGAGCTAATCCCGAGTACGACCCCGCCCGCATCGCTCTTGTAGTTTATGTCAGGCGAAACGATCTTCATCACTACAGGATAGCCCTCGCCGGCAGCAATCTGAGCGGCCTGGTCAATGTCCCCCGCCACCCTGGTCCTTACGGTCGGTATGCTGTAAGCCGCAAGAAACCTCTTGGACTCTTCTTCGGTCAGGACGGTCCTTCCTTCTGCGAGTATTTTCCGGATGAAAGTTTTCAACGTATTCTTCGGCGGAGATGAGTCTACGGCGACCTCCGCGGGAGTTTCATAAAGAATCTCCAGGTTTTCCTTATAATTGTACATGTAGAGGTAAGTTCTGACCGCCTTTTCCGGCGTGTCGTACGTGGGGATGTTGTTGGCGAAAAGGATCTCCCTCCCTTCTCGCACCTTCCCGCCTCCCATCCAGACGGCGATAACGGGCTTGTATGCCTGGCTTGCCAGGGCGACTAACGCCTTTGCAAGCTCGCGAGGCGACGCCACCCCCTGGGGGGTGAAGATAACGAGTATTCCGTCGACCCCCTCGTCTTCGAGACATATCTTGACTACCTCCTCATAGCGCGGCACATCTGCGTCCCGGAGGAGGTCAAGGGGGTTATCATTTTTCCAGAAAGGAGGCATCAAGGCTTTTAGCCTGCCCTGACTCCCGTCCGAGAGCTTGGCCGCCTTCCCCCCTTGCTCGAGGAGCGTGTTGGCGGCCATGACCCCGACACCCCCGGCGTTCGTGACGATCATAAGTCCCGGCCCGGCGGGGAGATGCTTGGAATAGAGAACGCCGGCAGTGTTGAAAAGCTCGTCCGCCGTCTTCACCCGGACGACTCCGGCCCTTTTGAAGACGGCATCGTAGACGCTATCGCTCGTGGCGAGGTACGCCGAATGCGAGCGGGGCTGTTTGTCGGTTTCCGTCCTGGGAGGCTTGAGAAGCACGATCGGCTTGTTCCTGGCGAAGCCCCTCGCCGCACTTATGAATTTCTTCACGTCGCCGATGCTTTCCTCCATGTACAACATGATGCTTCTGGTATGCGGATCGTAGCCGAGGAAGTCGATGAGGTCCCCGAAGTCGATATCGATCATCGATCCAAGGGAGGCAAAAAGGCTAAAACCGACGTGCGTGTCGATGCCCCACTCCAGAAGAGCCCTGCCGAAGCCGCCGCTCTGCGAGATGAAAGCGATATTCCCCGCCGTGGCATTCACGGGCAGGGGCGTGGCGTTCAGGGCCAGGGGGGGCCTCATGAGACCCAGGGAGTTGGGCCCCATGATCCGCATGGAATAGCGCCTCCCGATCCCGCGAATCTCCTCCTCTCTTGCCTCGCCCTCGGGCCCCGCGTCCCTGAAGCCTGAGGAGATTATCATGGCACCCTCTACGCCTGCCTTCCCGCACTCCTCGACTAGAGCGGGAACGGTCCCGGAGGGGGAGGTGATGATGGCTAAATCTATTTTTTCCGGTATGTCGCCGAATGCCCGGTACGCCTTGACGCCGAGAAGGCTTTTCTTCCTGGGGTTGACAGGATAAAGGCGTGAATCGGGCTTGGTAAGCAAGTTCTCTAGCATCGACCTGCCGATAGAGCCCGCCTTATCGGTGGCGCCTATAAGGGCAATGGTCCTGGGGCCGAACATTTTCCCGATGTCGCCCATGCTTCACCGCCTTTCTTCCAGGATGAAAAAAACGCCCCTTGGCTTCCCTTTTCCGCGTATTAAACAGCGGAAAGAAGTCATTTTACATTTTACAATATATCTGTTCAACATTTTTTTTATTCTTTGCGAAGAAGCCTATACGGGTCCGGCGCCTTTCAGCTTCTTTCCCAGAACAACCGAAGCCTCCATCTGGCTTTCCTGTATCTGCCAGTATCGCCTCAGCAGATCGTCTTTGTTCGGGAGGATCGTGTATCCGTGGCTCCTGTAAAAGTCGATTGCCCATGATGAGGCCTGCCAGGTGCCGACTAGGAGCCACTCGGTGTCGACCTGCCTTTCGATAAGACCCAGCAGCTTTGCCCCGACGCCTTTCCGCTGATGCTGCTTAACCACGTATGCGTGGCGTATGAGGGTCGTATCGAGCACCCGCTCCTTTCCCATCACCCCGAGAAGCTGCATGTCCTTACGGAACCCGTAAAAACGCATACGCTTCATCTCCGAGCGGACCTCTTCAATGGGCATGTAAGGCTCGTGCCATCGGGCGGGCGGTATGACACCCCTGTACTGCTCTGCTCCATCGTTGACCACACCGTAAATCTCCTCCTCGTCCCTGACTTCGAAGAGTCCTTCCTTCCAGAAGCCGAAGAGGTCGTATGCATTCCTGAACCCGATCCGTTCGGCGGCCTCCCCATCTCCGAGGAGTTGCACGATGGTGTGGTAATTTTTTCTTATGCCGGGGACGCCCGGAAAATCGGAGCCAAAGAGAAACTTGCCGCTGTACTTCGACATGCCTGGAAAGTATTCGAGGAGTTTCGACGGCGGGAGGCCGGAGACATCTATATAGACGTTCTCGAACCTCTTAGCAAGGAACTCGGCTATATGGAACCAGAATGCCCTCCCCCCATGGCACAGAACGACCTTAAGGTCAGGGAAGTCATTGATCACGTCGTCGACTGTGTAAGGATCGGCGTACCGCATCTTGCATCCGGGGAAAAGACTCGTGCCCGCGTGGAACATCACGACCAGCCCCTCTGCCTGGCAGCGCTCGTAGATTGGGTAGAGGCGGGGGTCGTTAGCGAAGAAAAAGCCATGAACGGGATGAATTTTGAGGGCCCTTGCCCCGCCGGCGCGCTGCTCCTCGAAGGATGCCATCAGGTCTTGATGGTAATTGGGGTTCAGAAAGGCTATGGGGACGAGCTCCGGATGGAAGCGGCTGATCTCGGATGCCCGCTCGAAGGGCATCAGGCCGGCCGTTCCGGGGGAGTATTCAGGGATGAGGATTCCGGCCCACGCCTCTTCCTTGACGACGTCGCCGTAATCTTGCGGAAGCTGCCTCTGCTCCCCGTCGAAGAGCCTCGGCACGTATGGCCCCGTGTCCATCCAAACGGCCCGGGCTTTTTCCGTCCAATCGGACCTGTGGCCTACGTGCACGTGCACGTCGATGATCCGTTCCATGTCCCCTCCCTTTCCTGCCCCCGCTTGCTTATCCGTCCCTTTCTTTCTATTATATTATACTTATATTATACTGGGTCCGGGCAGCAAGCGAAAGGCATGCTGAAGGGTTTTGAATGAAAGGGGTGATCCCGGTGATGGCTGCGCTCTTTTTCCCCGCTGCGAGAGTCAGGCAGGCGGACAGCCGCGAGTCGGCAGCCTGGGTGCTCGAAGAGATGCGGCATATAGAGTTCTCGGCGATCAACTACGACGACGAGGCCGACCCCTATTGGGATTATATAAAGGGCTCAATTCCCATCCTGATCTCTGCCCCTCATGGTGCCAAGCACTACCGCGCTTCCGAGGGCGCCTGGAAGGACGAGGACGCCTACACGTCTTCCCTTGCCATCGTCCTCGGGCGCATCACGGGCGCCCACGTGCTCTACGTCAAGAACAGGACAAGAGAAGACCCTAACAACGATATGGGGACAAAATACAAGGAGGCCCTGAAAGAGGCGGTCGAGAAAAACCGTATCGGATTCATCCTGGACCTCCACGGGTCAGGCGGCAGCCGGCCTTTCAAGATCGACATAGGCATAATGGACAATTCCCCTGCCCGGTGCTCCTGTCCAACGTTCAGGGACATTCTGGAAAAGGTTTTTGCCGATTTCGAGCCGAGGATCTTCAACCAGCGCTTTCCGGCGCGCAGCGGGGGCACGATCACCTGTTTTGCCAGGAACAGCCTGGGTATAGAGGCAGCCCAGGTCGAAATCAATGCCAACTACAGGATAGTCAGGAGCAAGTCGACAGGTTTCGAAGCCGATCCAGCAAACATCGTCGATTTAACTAAAAGGCTCCGGAGAGTGATCGAAGCCGCCGACAATAGGATCGGGCGAACGACTACCCGTTGATATGCGCCTTTGGGGATCGCGCCTGAAATAGATTTGCGGGGAAGCCCTCGAAAAAAGTAAAATATGTAGAAATGGCAGCGAATATTCTTTCCTATACTTACGAAGAATATATAGAACGGGTCCGGGCGTTTCATAGTTACGCGGCCCCGGGTGTGCTGATCGGCGGGTTCATGGTGGATATGGCATACAGGCATCTGCCCGAAAAGGATCTGTATGACGCGCTGTGCGAGACCCCGAAGTGTCTGCCCGACGCGGTGCAGCTTCTGACCCCCTGCACGGTTGGTAACGGCTGGCTTACGGTTATCAATCTCGGGCGCTTCGCCTTAAGCCTATACAACAAGTCGACGGGCAAAGGCGTGCGGGTCTACATAGACCCCTCGAGGCTCGACGGATGGCCCGAGATCAAGCCCTGGTTCTTCAAGTCAAGGGCGAAAAAGGAGCAGGACAAGAAAGCCCTTCTGGACCAGATCGGGGAAGCTGCGGGCGCCTTTCTCGGCTTACAGCGCGTAGAAGTCGCCGGCCGTTTCATGGAGAGACATCACAGGGGTACCTTTGCGGTCTGTCCCGGGTGCGCTGAGAGTTACCCGGCCGCCGACGGCGCGTTATGCCTCGGCTGCCAGGGCATGGACCCGTACGTTCCCTAGGCTGTCGATCTTTAGACTACGGGAAAATCGGTGAACCTTCCAGCTTTAAGGTAGCCCGCCAATTCGTACAGGTCGAACTGCGGCGGAGAAGCACAGCCGCTCGAGTTCATCGGCCGCTGATCCACACGGCATCCGGTTCCGTGTCTGACCAGAGCGGGCGCGTAGAGGATGTCGCCCTCGCCGCATTCGATCCAGCGACTCTCAAGATAGGCCATGCCCTCGCCGTCCCAAAAGAGAATGGCATCCTCCGAAATGGGATGGACATGGGGCTTGAATGCCACACCCGGCAAGTGGTAGGCGTTGTGGAGCCCGCAGTGTTTGGAGCCCACGCCGGGCCATACGATGAATTTCATGGCGCCTCCATAGGCCGTGAAAGGGGCGCCGCGATAGATGTTGAAGACACCCCCGGTCCGGGCAACCTCGCCGTAGCCTTTAGCATCTGCCCGCTCGGCGCCGCCCAACTCGTTGGGCTTCATCACGCAAGCCGTGGGGATGCTGTCCCTTTGCGCGTTGAGAAGAAGCTTGTCGATCTCGGTAATATTGAATTCGCCGCTCGCCATGAGGCCGATCTCCTGATAGTATTCAAGGGGAGAGGGGCACGTGTAGGAAAGGGCGATGAAATCCTCCGCGGAGTCGGGATCGTTGCGCGTTGCGTGGGCTGCGCCGATAGGCGCAAAGAGAATGTTGCCTGCCTCGATCTTCACCCAGCCTGCACCGAAATTGACTTCCCCTTTTCCCCTGATGCAGGTCACGCACTCTTCGGAGATGAGGTGGTTGTGCATCTCGAAGCCGCCCCCCGGTCTATGGATGAGCAGGTGGAAGGAGACCATGCGCGTGCCGGTGGCCGGCCATCCTATGAGCCTCGTCAGGCACTTGTTGCCGTTGTCAATATCGATGCCCTCGTTGATATTGAAAATGGCCCCCCTGGTCCGCACTTCCTCGCGCGTTCGATTACCGGCGCGAGCGGGATCATGAACGTTTATCATCGGCTCCTCCTTGAGGCCCTCATAGTCCATCTCCTTCAATCCCGGGGCCTTGCCTACCCATCGCCGTGCTCCTGATTCCAGCGGATGAGGTGCTTCACGAGCCGGCTGCGGCACTGCTCCATCCGTTCCTTGCTCCAATCCTGGAAGCCCCTGCCTGTCTTGAAGCCTAGCTCCCCGTCCTGCACCTTTTTCCGTAAGACAGGCGCCGGTTGGGTGGATCTCTCGATATGCTTGAGGATGTAGTTGTGGATCTGGAGCGTCAGGTCAAGGCCGATCATGTCAGCCGTAGCCATAGGGCCAAGGACCGGCAGCCTGATGCCGAAGCTGTTGGCGATAACCTCGTCCACAGTCGCAGCGTCCGCAATGCCGCGGTCGACGATGGAGACAGCCTCCCGCCAGAGCGCGTGCTGCAGCCTATTACCCACAAAGCCGGGCACGTCTTTTTTCACCTTGACTGGATGCTTCCCGACCGACTTCAGGAAGTCGTAGGTAGCATCCACTGTCTGCCCCGATGTGGAATCCCCCGGCACAACTTCAACGAGCGGCACAAGATAGGGAGGGTTCCAGAAATGGGTGCCTACGATGCGTGCCTTCATGCCGGCTTTTGCCGCGATTTCCGTAATACTGATGACCGAGGTGTTTGTTGCCAGGATCGCTGCGGGCGCTGCGAGGCGGTCAAGCTCACGAAAGAGGTCCTGCTTTACGCCTACTTCTTCCGCTACCGCCTCGAAGACAAAGGAGGCTCCCGATACCGCATCTTCAAGGTCTACGGTGGCGCGTATCCTGTCTATTGCAGGCTCTATATCCCCCGCCTTTCCAATGCCGTTCTCGGCAAGCAGGGTCAAGTTTGCCCTGATGCTGTCGATGGCCTTTTTGAGAACGGCTCCGTCCAAGTCGAGAAGGCCAACCTCATGCCCGTGGACTGCAAATATCTGGGCTATGCCATGGCCCATGAGACCGGCTCCGATAACGGCGATGCGGCTCTTGGCTTGCATAGTCTACCCTGCGGTGTATCCGCCGTCTATGTAGACGACCGACCCGGTCATGAAGTCCGAGGCCTTCGAAGACAGAAAGATCACGGCCCCGATAAAATCTTCAGGCTCCCCGAGCCTGCCGATGGGGATGCGGACGAGGAAATTCTTGTAGAATGCCTGATCGTCGAACATCCACTGGGTGAGATCGGTCCTGAATACCGTGGGGGCAATAGCGTTTACGTTTATCTTGTGAGGCCCCCATTCGCAGCCGAGCGACTTGGTTATGAGATCGACCGCGGCCTTCGACGGGCTGTAGGCAGTGTAGCGGGCCATGCCGAGCTTTCCCCTGGTCGACGATACAAGGATCACCTTGCCTCCCCGCCCCCGCTCGATCATTGCCCGCCCTGCTTCCTTGCAGAAGAGCCAGGTGCCCTTGACGTTCACATCCATGATCTCTTCCCACTCCTCAACCGGCTGCTCGACAATCGCCTTCGGCTTATTCAGCCCCGCTGCCGTAATGAGTATGTCGACACCGCCGTAAGCTGCCACCGTCTCTTGCACCACCCGCCGCACATCGCCATAGTCTACCGGGTTGCCTACCGAGAATGACGCCTCACCGCCGGCACCCCTTATCTCCTTGACGAGCCCCTCGAGCTTGGGCGCCGACCTTCCGGTTGCCATGATCTTCACCCCTGCGGCGGAAAGGCCCAGTGACGCGGCCTTGCCGAAACCACCCGTGGCCCCGGTGATCAGGGCGACCTTGCCGCTCACGTCGAACAGTTCCTGAATGGTTTGCCTGTCCATGATCGCCCCTTCTCAATAGTTGATGACCACCAGCATGCTGGCAGGCCGGTTGGTCTTATTGATGATCTCCCGCTCCTCTCCCGGGCCGATGTAGATCGAGTCCCAGGGGCGAAGCGTAATCTCGTCCGTGGGCGTTCTCACCGTCACTTCGCCCTCGAGGACGAAGTAGATTTTTTCCGTCGGTGTCGCATCCATCTCGGCCCCGCCTCCGGGGAGAAAGTGGGAGAGTCCCATCCAGAACTTCTGGGACCCGCTCTCCTCCTTGCCGTGGAGCCGTAAAGCCGTCATGCCGAAATGCTTTGCAGCCTGGTACGGTTTCACATCCTTAAGCTCGATTTTCTTCATGGTCCCTGGCCCCCCTTGTATATTCTATTGATCCCCCTCATCGACGATCGCCACAAGACGCACTATAGAGCCGTCCCCTTTTACCCACCTGATAGGAAAGCCGGCTATGGTCACCCTCTTGCCAAGCACCATATCGATATCCCCGCCGACATTTTCCCAGCCCATGATTCCGTTGCCCAGAAGCAGCCGGTGGCACGGCTCCCACTCGGGGAAGTCCTGGATGACGTCCCGTCCTCTCTCCATCTTATATTCGGCGACGACGTCAGGACGGAGCGGCCCCGGCCCATGGGGGCCGATGGCGGTCGCGAGGGGATGATCGAGCGCCTGCTGGTCTACGCCGACCGCTTTTACGCCCTTTTCCACGAACCACTGTCCCGCTTCCTTGTAAAGACCCGGAGAATGACAGAAGTACTTCGTGCTGTCGCCCCAATACCTGTGCCACCCGGTATTGACGATCACAATGTCGCCCTTTTCGATCTTCGGCCTCGCCTTTTCGAGGTCATCGGGCGTGATTACTCCCCATTTGTCTTTAGGGATGTCGACCACGACCCCTGTGCCGTAATACTTTTCCAGAGGGATCTCATCGGTGTACGCCAATCCCTCTATCACATGGGCCGGGGAATCGGCATGGGTGCTGCAGTGCATGACTGTGGTGATCTTCTGAGAAAGCACGCCCGATTTAGCATGATAGTGCACGCGTTCGATCTTGACGTCCTCGAAGTAGGGCCACAGGGGGACATTGTGTCCAAAGGGCTGGCTGAGATCGTAGAGCTTTGTTTTTCCCATAGTAAACCTCCGGATTTGACGATTTATGGATTGAGCCTAGTAATTAACCTTATCCTTGCCTTTCAGTCCAAGGAGGGCCCTTGCTTCGTCCGGCGTGGCGATCTCTCGGCCGAGCAGCCGGGCAATTTTTACCGCCTTTTCTACAAGCTCGGCGTTGCTTTTGCATAGTACGCCTTTTTCAATAAAAATGTTGTCTTCCATGCCCACTCTGACGTGCCCGCCCATCATCATGGAAAGGGTAGCCGCGTGGAACTCGGCGGGATAGCCGGCGCCTATGACCGACCACGTATAGTTCTTCGGACCGATCAGCCTGTCGGCCGTCTGCTTCAGGTAGAGGACGTCTTCGGGCGCGGACCCGATCCCCCCGAGGATGCCCGTGACGAATTGGAGCCAGAGAGGTATCTTCGCTATTCCTTTCCTTACAAGGAAAGCCAGGTTATACAGATGACCCACGTCGTAGACTTCGAACTCGGGCCGGGTATCGTTTTCATCCATTATCCGGCAGAGCTTCTCGATGTCCCCGAAGGTATTCCTGAAAATGAAGTCCCTGGTGCTCCACGCGAACTCCCTCTCCCACGGGAACTTGTAGTCTTCGTCCTTGTAGCGGTCGACTATCGGATGGATCGAGAAGTTGATAGACCCTGTATTGAAAGTCGCCAGCTCCGGCTTCAGTGCCGGTACCACCTGCGCCCTTTGGGCCGGTGTCATTTCCGCCGTGCCCCCTGTCGTGACGCAGACGATCACATCGCTTCTGGCCTTTATGCCGCTTGCTATCTCCCTGTATACCGAGGGGTCGGTGGTCGGCTTGGCCGTCTTCGGGTCTCTGCCGTGAATGTGGACCGACGCCGCCCCTGCCTCCGCTGCCTTGACTGCCTCATCGACGATCTGCTGAGGGGTGAGGGGCAGATAGGGTGTTTGCGTGGGCAACGTTATGTTGCCGGTCAGGGCCGCAGTAATAATGAGCTTGTCCGTCATGGCCCCCTTTCCATTATCGAAGCGTCTGCGCCGCTTTCGGTCCGTCTTATGTCGTTATTCGATCTATTCTAACTCTATCGCCGCGGCTTTCACAACAATAAAAAAGGGAGCAAGGAAAGAGACTACGTGGAAGGGGCCTTGTTTCCTGGGGTTCCGCCTCGCTGCGGCGTTGGGACCCGGTCGATGGTTTTGGCCCGGACGAGGCAGGCCGAAGGACCTACTCTACTTTAGCCCGCTGTCTCTCTAGAAAGGGCTGCATAAACCTCACCCCTGTCTGATGAAGGCCTATCGCGTCCCGGGCGATGCTGCGCAGCTCCTGATCGGCCTCGAATATCAGAACAACCTTTGCCATGTCTATAGCCCCTTCACTATAGGCGATCATGACCGTCAAGAAGGAGCGCTCAAGGTCCCCTTGAGACAGGGCAGACGCGCTGTCGTTCCATGTCGTTTCCCTGACCTCCTCCATCAGATTGACGAAGGACCTGGCCGAGCTGACGTTGAGCCGAGTTACACATGGAAGGCCCGTCTGCTCCCACCTCTGCATCCGACCGAGGAGCTGCTTCTCCACGAGAGACTTCTCCTTGGAAATCCGGGCAAGGTCCGCGTCGTCGCTGAAACGGGTCGCATTCTGTGCCAACCTGATGCCTGCCTCATAATAGGGGATCATCGCCGCTACAAAGTAGTCGCCTGCCCTATCTTTTGCCCCCGTCCGCCCGGTGGAAAAAAGCATGTTATCGAGGGTGCTTTTGAGGAGGGCCCGATTCTCCTGATAGGATTCGGTAGACGCCCCTGGCCCATCCGAGCTTTTGTCGGCGAGGAGCGGACCGCATGCGAGCATGAGCGGAAGACCGACACCTAGGGCGCCAAGCAATATTCTTTTCATATCTCTCCTGTTCTGCGGGGATAGGAGCAGCACCTACAATAAATGTGCCAGAGAAGGTGAGAGACGGGCGCCAGGCCTTAGAAGGTCTCATCCCGAAGGGTGGACGGTCTTGTCTTATCGAAGGAGACTTTTGTCTTTTCGGACAATATGGTTTTCTTGCCGGACGAGACAGACAGACCTATGGGGGGTTTAAAAGGTCTCTTTCAGCTTCTTAACCAGGGCAATATTCTCCAGGTGGCCGGTCTGGCAGGCGACTACCTTGCCTACGACGGGACGGGCGATGAGATAGAGGTCTCCGATGAGGTCGAGGATCTTGTGCCTCACGAATTCGTCGGCGAACCTCAGCTCCGTATTGATGACCTCCTCGTTGTTGATAAGTATTACGTTGCCTATTACGCTGCTCACGCGGCCCGCAGCCAGTCCCATCTTTTCGAGCCTTTCGAAGTCCTTTATGGAGCCGAACGTCCTGGCAGGGGCTATCTCGCTAAGGAAGGCCGCCTTTCCGCCCCTGAAAACGTATCGCTGTCTTCCGATGGGCCGCGGCTGCTCGAGGGTATAGTCGATCTCGAATTCCGCCGCCGGTTCTATCGAGAGATACTTGTCGCCCGGCAGGTTCTGGAGCACGATCCGCTCCTTGACCAGAAGCGGCTCTATGCCCTGGTTTTGCTCTATGACGCCCGCTTCCTCTATGTTGCTGCAAATTTCACGGGCCGACCCGTCGAAAATGGGCACTTCATCGCTTATCTTTACGAGGAGGTTCGTGATGCCGTACATATGGCAGGTGGCGAGCAGATGCTCGACCGTTCTTATGGTGCAGTTCTTCCCCTTTACGGAAGACGCGTTCCCGGATGAATAGGCATAATCGATGAAGGCAGGTATGCGCTCGCCTTCGGGAACTTGCTCGAAGATAATTCCGGTATCGGGCGGCATGGGCAGGAGGATCATCCCTGTCTTGACACCGGAAAATAGACCCATCCCGTACATGACAACGCTCTTGCCGACGGTTTTCTGCCTGCAGGCTTCCGGTCCCCTCGCGATCTCGATTCGCACGTCGTCGCCCGTTTTCTCCTTACCGTTCCCTTTGCCTGCAAGGCCCCTCTGAATTACCTCGAGGACCTTCTCTATTGAGAGGGGCTTCTCGAGGAAATCCGTGGCTCCCATCTTGACAGCCTCGACTGCTGTCGAAATTGTGCCGTGGCCGGATATTACGATCACCACCGCTTCCGGGTCCCTTTCTCGGACGAGCCTCAGTACCTCGAGACCGTCCATCTCCGGCATCCATATGTCGAGGAGGACGATGCGGGGCTTCTCTTTTTCGAAAAGGGCGAGCCCTTCCTTGCCGTCCCTGGCTGCGGAGACGTCGAACCCTTCATCCCTCAGGATCGAAGAAAGGCTACCCAAAATGGCCTGCTCGTCGTCGATGATGAGTACTTTTGTCATCTTTCCTCGGTGACCTTCAGATAGATGTACTGGAGCATCGCAGCGAGCGATTCCAGGTCCAGATAAGAGGTGGCGGAGCTGTCGAAAAGGAACTGGAAGGAGGCGGGGAACTCTTCGTCGCTGTCCCAAAACAGACAGAGGACAGGCACCTTCGGAACGGGATGGAGGACTGCCGCAATGTCGGCCCGCACTTCGCTTTCACCCTCAGCGGTCCCAAGAGCGGATAGTCGCTCCTGCAAGGCGGCCCGCCTTCCGGAGAAGGCCTGGCCGATCTTGTCCTCGATATTGGCCTTTATATATGAGGAGAACTGTGCCCCGTCCTTCAGGTCCCTGTAGTGCACCCACGTGTGGCTTAGCGTCCCTGTGCCCGCCTGGAGCAGGTACCGTACGACAATGATCGAGCCGATAGTATCGACCTTACGCCCGTCGCTGTACACTCCGTCAGGCCGGATAAGACAATCGTGTCCGAAGAGGGGGATGCGTGCGGCGTCTCCTTCGACCGCCCCCTCCAGGAGCGGGGCGTTTGCTACGGCGCCCGTCTTTTGCACCTCCAGGAGGAGGTCCCTGCAAACTCTGTCATAGTTCGACTCGCCATCCGTTATGAACATGGGATAAGTCTAAACATAAAGAGAAGGGATTTACAAGCAGCGGCCGCTACGGGGGAGAATTGACACAAATGGGCCGGTCTGATACTATCAGACGAAAGAACGGGGGAGAATGACCGGGCAGGGACAAGGGGATAGCGGCGAAACGCCTTTGATGCGGGCCAGGCTCCATTGGGTAATTATAGCGGGTCCCGCCGCTCTGATGATAATCGCAGGGCTTTCCATAGAGCAAAAGGGGACGTCGGCCGCCCTGGTTCTCACCCTTGCGGTGATTTGGGGGATATTCTCTTCCATAAGCTTCGAAATTTCGGAGATCGTGCTGACAAAAGAGAGGCTCCTCGTAAAAATCGGCTTTCCGTGGAGGCGCTCGTACGATCTTCCGCTCAAGGACATAGAAAGCATCGGCGTTTATCAACCCTCGCTCGGAAAGTTGCTGGATTTCGGCAAGATCATAATTGCCCGGAAGAACGGCAGGAGGCTTTCTTTCAGAATGGTCAGGTCGCCCCACGTGCTTGCGCAAAAAGTGCATGAATGCAAGCAGAACGAGCCGCCGGAAGGCGTATGATCCGCACGTGTCTCCGAAGGGCCACGTATCGACCCGGCCGTTCCCGCGGCGTTATCTTTGGTTGACAAAAAACTCGCGAATGCTTAACATTCAGAAGAAAAGCGGGAGCGCGACAGAGAAATTGCCAAGGAAGCGAACTTCTCCGTAAATGGGAAATCATTAGTGAGCTTTTCTGAAAAATAGTCCGCCTGCCGCCTGCCTTTTTTTGAGAATTGCTATAGGATCCATAAGAGAATAGACCGCTTGCCGGGAGAAGAGGGATGAAACTGTCGATTATCCAACCGTCCCACTACCGATCCAGATCCGATAGATCGCTTCTGAAGATAAGGAAACGCCGGCTGATCGGTCTCACTCTCCCCTATCTTGCGGCCCTGACCCCCCGTGACTGGGAGGTAAGCTTGGTCGACGAGCAACTGAGCGTACTGGATTTCGACTCTCCCGTCGATCTCGTAGCCATCACCACATGGACCATCAATTCACTGCGGGCCTATGACATCGCGGACAACTTCAGACGGAGGGGGATACCCGTGATCATGGGCGGCCCCCATACGTACTCTTACCCGGAGGAATCAGCCGAACACTGTGATGCCGTCGGCATAGGCGAGGGCGAACTAATATGGCCTACGATGCTCGACGATTTCACCCGCGGGCACCTCAGGAAGCTCTACCGTGCCCCCCAGCCGCAGGACCTCGCCAACCTGCCCATGCCCCGCTACGACCTCCTCGACCTTTCGAAGTACGGACTGATCAAGACTTACTCGGTCCAGACTTCGCGGGGGTGTCCTTTCGAGTGCGAGTTCTGCTCGGAACGGTTTTACCTCGGCCATGGCTACCGTTACCGGCCTGTCCGGGACGTCGTCGCGGAACTCAGGGACAGCGGGGCCCATTATGTCCTTTTCGCCGACAGCAATTTTGCGGGCCGGCCTTCCCACACCAGGGAGCTCTTGGAAGCCCTCATGCCTTTGAAGATACGCTGGTCGGCGTTGTGGCCCGCCTACCTCTGCAATGATCAGGGTTTGATGGACCTCGCCGCAAAAAGCGGTCTCCTCCACCTGAACCTCGGCGTAGAGAGCATCGATCAACAAACGCTCGCCGGCTTAAAAAAAATGGGCAACAAGGTCAAACAGTACCGGGAGGTGCTGCACAACCTGCGGAAAAGGAACATAAGCTATTCGCTCAATTTCATTTTCGGCTGGGACACGGAAAAGGAGGATATTTTTGCGTCCACCCTCGCCTTCCTCCGGGAGGAGAAGGTGCCGGCCGCATACTTCAACGTGCTCACCCCTCACAAGGGCACGCCTTTTTATGATCGGGTGCTTGCGGAAGGCAGGATCATAGACATCGACGGCATAGGGAGGTGGCCGGGTATTCACTGCCATATCAAACCGAGCTACTGCTCGGCTGAGGACCTCGAGACGCACGTCAGGAATATGTACCGCAGGTTCTACGGCTTTCCTTCGATACTCGCCCGCCTGCCTCTGCCGATCAGGCAAACAGGCATTGCTTCCTGGATGATCAACCTGGAGCAGAGAAAGATTTCGCGAAAGGTTGATGATACAGAGAACTTCGACCATATTTGAAAGGGCTGCATTGACGTAGGGCGCCTGGCCCTGCCCTTTCACAACATTGGGAGAGCCGCCCCCGTTGCAGGGACCGGGCCGTGCTGCCCTGTCCCTAAAGATCGATCAGCATGACCTGAAGGTCCATTACGTTCGTTCCCGTCGGTCCTGTACTAAAGAGGCCTCCGGCCCGCTGAAAGAAGTGGTATGAATCGTTGTCGGCCAGGTATTTTGCCGGGTCTATGCCGGATGAGCGCGCCCGTCCGGCCGTGCTTCCGTCCACGATCGCTCCTGCGGCATCCGTGGGTCCGTCGCTTCCATCTGTACCTGCAGAAAGAAGGGAGATCCCTTTCTCGCCCTCTATCTCTATCGCAAAGGCAAGGGCCAGCTCCGTATTCCGCCCGCCGAGCCCGTGGCCTTTCACCGTCACGGTCGTCTCTCCCCCGGAGATGAGGCAGAGGCGACCCCCGCTCTCCGAAGCCCTGCCGGAGGACGCTCTCGCCGCACGTGCCTGCCCGGCGAGCCACACGCCCACATCCCTGGCCTCCCCGGAAATCTCCGTCGACAGGATCCTCACCTCGAGCCCAAGGTCGCGGGCCTTACGCCTGCCTGCCTCAATGGCGGCCCTGTTGTTCGCGACGATGGTATTGGTCACCCTCTCGAAGACCTTGTTGCCCGCTTTAGGCGTTTCAGGCGCCCTTCCCAGGGCGCCTTCGGACAAAAGATGAAGTAGGCTGCGGGGGGCCTTTTCGCCGAACCCGAATTTTTCTATGACGTGCAGAGCATCCGCATATGTCGTGCTGTCCGGGGCGGTCGGGCCCGAGGCGATCACATCCAGGGGGTCGCCCATCACGTCGGAGAGGATCAAGGAATGGATCGTGGCAGGATACGCGATCTCGGCAAGCCTTCCCCCCTTCACCATAGAGGCATGCTTCCGAACGGCGTTGAGGTCGTTGATATCCGCCCCCGCTTTAAGAAGCAAATCGGTCGTTTTCTGCTTCTCGGCGAGCGTAATGCCCGTGTACGGCGCGACTAAAAGGGCCGAGCCTCCGCCCGAGATCAGGCAGATGAGAAGGGTCCTCTCATCGAAGGTCCTGGCAAGCTGCATGGCCTCCGTGGTGGCCCTCAAGCCCGATTCGTCCGGAAGGGGATGTCCGGCCTCGTGCACGCTGATCCGCTCTAATCCGGGGTCTACCCTGTAGCCGTGCTTACTTATGGCTACTCCGCCCGTTATGAGCTCGCCCATTCTGTCCGTAATTGCCCGCAGCATGGGAGACACCGCCTTGCCGAAGGCTAGAACAAAAATCCCTCTGTAGCTCCCTTTTTCATACTCCGCAAAGATCTCGTCCCCGTGACGCGCTACCGCGTCGTAGGGATCAGCCGCCTCCAGGGCATGGGAGAAAATAGCAATAAGCTGTTCCCGGGGGTCGGTCATATTCAGATTCCTGATCTATTGTCTCAGATCACGAGGATTTTGAGAACTTTTTTTCACTAGGGCAAAGGATCAAGCATAACGGCCCGCGATCTGGAGGCGATGACCGATTCGGCTTCCCTGTAAGCCTCGACAAGGCTTGCGGCGTCCGCCTCCCCTCTTCCCGCTATGTCCAGACCGGTCCCATGGCCGACCGACGTCCTCACGAAAGGCAGACCCAGGGTGATATTCACGGTTCTTCGAAAATCGAGAGTTTTCACCGGAATGAGCCCCTGGTCGTGGTACATGGCAACATAGGCATCGCACTGCGAACCGTGAACAAAAAGGGAATCAGCCGGAAAGGGGCCGTCCGCGTCTATCCCCAATGCCTTCGCTCGATCCACTGCCTCAACTATCGCCCCTTCCTCACTACCCATGAGGCCCCCCTCCCCTGCGTGCGGGTTGAGTCCGCACACCTTGATGCGAGGCGACTGGATGCCGAAATCGGTCTTGAGGCTGCGATGAGTAAGGGCTATGCACGAGAAAACCCTTGCCGCATTTATGAGGGCCGGGACTTCCTTAAGCGGGACGTGTATCGTAACGAGGCAGACCCTCATCCTCCTGTTTTTCATCATCATGACGTAATCCGTCACGCCCGCAAAGTGGGCGAGAATCTCGGTGTGACCCGGGAATGGTATGCCCGCGGCATGTATGGACGTCTTGGTGATGGGACAGGTCACCATCCCTTGAACCGCCCCTCCGGAGACGAGCTTCAGGGCCTCCATCACGTAGCCGTAAGACGCGGTCCCGCATGCGGCGTCACTCACGCCGAACCGGACGTGCTTCAACAACCCAAGGTCTATAAGCTCTGCCTCGCCGGCGGAAGCCCTGCCTAAAGGCGCAAAGCCGATCTCCCCGAGGCCGAGCGTGCTGCATGCAAGGCGGAGAACCGAAGCGTCCCCGATGATAACGGGCGTGCTCCTTCGGGTGATCTTACCAATGGCCTTTACAATGAGCTCCCCGCCGATACCGGCGGGGTCCCCCATGGTGACGGCTATCCTTTTCAGATCTTGACCTCGATGTATGAAGCGGCGCGGAGCTTGGCGATGTAAGTCTTATATCTTTTTTCCGACTCAGTCTGGAAGAGCCTGGCCCTTACATTGTCCTTGACGGATTCAAAGGGGACAATCTCGCCTTTCTTCGCCTCGATCAGCTTGAGAATGTGGTAGCCGAAGGGAGTGTGGATGACGTTGCTATAGGTACCGGGAATGAGGAGCTTGACCGCCTCTCGCAATTCCGGGATAAGCTCCTCCTTCTTCGTAAGGCCTACATCGCCTTCCTCCCCGCCCGAGGCGTCGTCGAACTCCTTGGCCACCTCTCCGAAGGACTTTTCCTGCTCGAGCAGGCGGTGGGCCTCGGCCGCCCGCTCGGCAGCATCCCTCCTCTGCGACGAGACGAAGATATGTTGCAGCCTGTATTCCTCCTGCACGTACTCGGCCGTATGGGCGTCGTAATATGCCTTCAGGCTCTTCTCGTCCAGATTCACCTCCTGCATGATGGCCTTTGCCAGGACCTTCTGCCTGACCAGCCCCTTTTTCAAGCCTTCGCAAAATTCCTTGTAATCGATATGGTCATTCTTCAGTTGCCGCTTCAGTTCTTCTTCCGTAATCAGGTTCTGCTTCTTTATGCTCTCGATTGTGTCCTGTACTTCCTTGTCGCTTATCTCAAGCTTAAGTTTTTTTGCCTGCTGGCTTATAAGCAGCCCCTCGATGAAAGAATCGAGCTTTTCCCTGAGTTGCATGTTCCTTGTATACTCGTTCATCGACGAGAAGCGGCTCTTCTTTTCGACGGCCACGAACCTTTCCACTTCCCGCAGCGTCACGACCTCGTCGTTTACGATGGCTACTATCCTGTCCGTAACCTCTGCCCGGGAAAAGCCGGGCAAGAGGAGCGGCAATATCGAGCAGCCTATCAGGAGGAACCGCTTCATTTCGGGGCCTCCGCCCCTGTTTTGGTTGACGACTTGCCCTCTCCTGCCCCTTCCGGCTTCGCCTTGCCGGCAGGCTCGTTCTTGGCTGGATCATTGGCATCCGGGGCTTGCGCCTTCGCAGGCGTCTCGGACTGCTTCGCTTCCTCCTTCAGGAGATCCTCGTTTATGACTATCTTCGCGTTCTTCTTGAGGCCGTCAATATACTGCTGCACCATCTCGGTCTGCTTTTCCTGCATGATTTTCTGTCTGATGAAGTCCTTCACTTCAGCGAAAGGAACATACGACGGCGCCTTTACCCCCTCAAGCTTGATTATGTGGTAGCCGAGCTGAGTCTTCACGGGCGGGCTTACCTGTCCTACCTTTGTCAGCTTGAAGGCGCTCTCTTCATATTCCGGTATAAGCGTGCCTTTCGGATGGTAGCCTATGTCGCCGCCGTTTATCTTGGCGCTCGGGTCCAGGGAATACTTCTTCGCCAATTCCGCAAAGTCCTCACCCTTCGCAATCTTCGCCTGCAGCTCCCTTGCTTCTTGCTCGGTCTTGACTACAATCTGCCTCGTCTGGATCTCTCTCTCCTTTTTGAACTCTTCCTTGTGGGCGTCGTAGTATTTCCGAAGCTCTTCATCGGAGAATTTCGCATCCGTCGCGACCTTCTTGGCGAGGAGGCTCTGCATGATCAGCTGGTCCTTGAACTCGGCAAGCTTGTCCTGGAACTCCTTGCCCTTCTCTATGTTCTCCTTTTTTGCCTCCCTCAGGAGCAGCCTCTGCACGATAAGCCTGTCTAAAAAGTTTTTCTTCCCGCTCTGGCTCGCCACCAACATCTTCATGTTCATGGGGATCTTGTCGAGTTCGCTGTTGAACTCGGCCATGGTAATCTTTTCCCCGTCTATCGTGGCAATGGCCTTACCCTCCTGCTTCTTGGCGCACCCGATGAGCGGCAGGAAAAGCAATAATAGAATCAGATATTTTTTCATGGTCACCTCATTTTGTTGTCTTATATCATACCGTAACAAGCTCCAGCAAGATATTTCTTGCTGTGCTTACGATGTCTTCCGGTCTCCGATCGTTTTGGATGACGATCCTGCCGTCAGGGAGAAGCTTGATCCTTTCCCTGCCCTCCTTTACCATCCTCAGAATTTTTTTCATGTCCAGAGGCGTCCGCTCGGTGACTTGCACAATGATCTGCTTGCCGGAGTACTCGAGCCGCTTCATTTTCATACCCGTCAGCAGTATTTTCAAACCTATGATCTCGAGCAGATTCGCGAGGGGGCCCGGGATCGGCCCGTAGCGGTCCTTCAGCTCCTCTTCCATGTCCGCAAGCTCGCCGGCGTCCCTGATCTTGGACAGACGCTTGTAGGTCAAGAGCTTGCTGTTCTCGTCGCCGATATACGAATCCGGGATATAAGCGTTCAGGGGCAGCTTTATCTCGGTCACGGGCCCTTCCTCTTCCGGCACCTCGTTCTTCAACTCTTTGACGGCGTCTTCCAGCATCTTGCAGTAAAGCTCGAATCCGATGAGGTTTATATGGCCCGACTGCTCCTTTCCCAGCAGATTGCCGGCGCCCCTTATCTCCAGGTCATAATTGGCCACCTTAAGCCCGCTTCCAAGCTCGGTCATCTCCTCGAGGATCTTCAGCCGCACCAGTGAATCCCTGGTGAGTACCTCTTCCTTAGGCACAAGCAGGTACGCATAGCCCTGCTTCGTGCTCCTGCCCACTCTCCCGCGGAGCTGGTAGAGATCGGCCAGGCCGAACTTGTGGGCGTTATTGATGAAAATCGTGTTCACGTTCGAGATGTCGAGCCCAGATTCAATGATGTTAGTAGAGAGCAGGAGATCGTATCTGCCTCCGATGAAGTCCAGCATGATCCTCTCGAGCTCCTTTCCGCGCATCTTGCCGTGGGCGACGGCTATCTTTACGTCCGGGAGGATCTTCTTCAGGTGCTCGTGGACGATCCCGATGTTATAGATGACATTGTGGACGAAGAAGACCTGTCCGCCCCTCCGGATCTCGCTTTCCACCGCCTTCTTGATCACCCCGTCGTTGAACTTGACCACCTGCGTTTTGACGGCGAGCCGGTCGAGAGGAGGGGTGTTGATTATGCTCAAGTCCCTAATGCCCGTTATGGCCATGTGCAGCGTCCTGGGGATAGGCGTGGCGCTCAAAGTCAGCACATCGACGTTCTTCTTGAGAAGCTTCAGCTTCTCTTTGTGCTTCACCCCGAACCTGTGTTCTTCGTCGACCACGAGAAGGCCGAGGTCCTTGAACTCTATGTCCTTCTGAAGAAGACGATGGGTGCCTATGACCATATCCGAAAGGCCCTTCTTCAACCGTTCTACCACGCGGGCCTGCTCCTCTTTCGATCTGAACCTGGAGAGCATCTCCACATTGACCGGGTAGTCACGGAACCGCTCGGAAAAAGTCTTGTAGTGCTGCTGCGCCAGAACAGTGGTCGGCACCAGGAGCGCCACCTGCTTGTTGTCTATCATCGCCTTGAAGGCCGAGCGGATCGCCACCTCGGTTTTTCCGAAGCCTACGTCGCCGCACACGATGCGGTCCATGGGACGCTCCTTCATCAGGTCATCGAGCACTTCCTTTATGACCCTCTGCTGCCCCTCGGTTTCCTCGTATTCGAAGCGCTCCTCCATCTCCCGGAAGAGCTCGTCATCGGGAGGAAAGGCATGGCCCTTCGCCAATTCCCTCTCGGCATAGAACTCTATCAGCTCCCTGGCAATGTCTTCGACATGCTTCTTGACCCTGTTCTTGGCATTTTTCCAATAGCCGGCCCCCAGTTTGTCTATCTTCGGCTTCGATTTCTCGCCCCCCACGTATTTCTGCACGAGCTCCAGCGAGTCAACGGGCACGTAGAGCCTGTCCTCGTCCTGGTACTCTATGAGAAGAAAATCCTTTTCGCAGCCTTCGACCTTCAACTTCTTTATTCCTTTGTATACCCCTATTCCGTGTTCGACGTGTACGATGTATTCCCCTATAGAGAGGTCTTTGAAAGAGTTGAGGAACTCGTCCACGCCCTCCCACCTGTGCTTCACCGTCCTTTTCTTCGGCCCGACGATATCTTCCTCGGTGAGAAGTATCATAGAGGACGTCCTGAAACCCCTCCTCAGCGGCCCCACCACTATGGCCCATTCCTTCTCCTTGCCGTCCAAGGAGAGGTCGGCCAGCATAGGAAGGGTAATACCGTAGCTCCTGAGGATCTCTTGCAGCCTCTCCGCCTGGTGACGATTCGAGGCAAAGAGGTAGACAAAGGGGCACGGCGACCAGTCATGCTTCATTCTTTCGGTCAGAGACTTGAATATCTCGCTCTTCCTGGAATCGAAAACCTCCCTCAGATCCTGGTTCGAAGCCGTCTCCAGCACCATTCCATCTTCGTCGCCCCTTACACCGGAGACATCTATATTCAAAAGGGAATCGAGCCTTTTCCGCACCGCCCCCTGCATGCTCTCGTCGATTTTCGTGCAGAGGCCTTCCAGGCCGCGGTGCACTACGACGGAGTCGTCGGTTAGATAATCGATAATCGTGACGGCGCTGTCGATGGAAGACCGGGCAGGGGTGAGGACTACCCGCTCGATCTCGCCCTGGGACCTCTGGCTCAGGGGATCGAAAAATCGGAGGGAATAGACCTGGTCGCCCAGAAGCTCAATCCTTACCGGTCTGCCCGTTGACGGAGGGAAGAGATCGATGATCGCCCCCCTTTTCGCAAACTGTCCCTGTTCACGAACAAGAGGCGAGGGCTCGTACCCTGCGTCCGCAAGATAGCCGACAAGGTCCTCCTGAAACAGGGTCTGACCGAACTCCACCTCCCGTGACTTCTCCAGGAGCCGGTCGGCCGAAAACAGAGGAGAGCCGACGGCCTCGACGGGGAAGAGACCCATGAAGTGGGGGTCCGTCAAAAGGCGGTGGAGAAAACTTATCCTCTTCGACTCATCCTCCCTCTCGAATATCCTGTGGCTGTACATGGGAAAATAGCTCACCGACCTCTTCGAGAAGAATTCGATTTCCTCCCGGAGAAGGAGCGCCTCGTCCTCTCCCTCGAAGAAAATGACTATTCTCCTGCCCTGGATCCGTGAGAGGAAGAAGGAAAGGAAAGATTCGATCTTCCCCGTAATATAGACAAAACCTCGCTGCGGCAGCCGGTACACCACGATCCTTCTCGTAAAACAGGCGGCCCTTCGCGGCGCCGCCCGTGACATAACGCATTATTATAACAGTTTTTTTACCGATTATCAGTAAGCATGGGACGCGAGATCCGGGAAGGCCTGAACCGGTCCTCTTCAGAATCGGGCAGGAGGGAGAGCGTTTTCGCGTACTCCTCCATTACGGCGCCGGCATAACGGGCACTATGCTTCTCTTTTTGCACGGACCTCGTTCTTTTCGCACCGCGGTTGTATGCATTGAGCGCACTCGGCAGGCTCGTGAAATCCTTGATGAGCCCGGCGAGGTGATAGACCCCGATCCTTATATTCTTTGCCGGCTCGCTGAGCTGGTCTTTGCCTTTCCATTCCATGCCGATGTTCTTTGCCACACTCTTCCCGACAAAGGGCCTTATCTGGAGCAGGCCTACGGCGCCCTTGCGCGATACTGCCCGGTGTCTGAAATTGCTTTCCACTTTCATAACCGCCAATATCAGTCTGTAATCGATCCGGCAGCCTTTCGATTCCTGATACACATGCCTGGCGATGGTACTCATTTGGCCCTCGCTCAAGCGCCCGTTCTCATTCTTCAGATAAGTCACGATCCCGCCTATGATCTTATCGTAGCCCGCCGGTTCCTCCCGGGCCTCGGAGGGGGCAAGGCGAACTGGAAACAAAACAAGCACGGCGGCGCATAGAACACAAATTTTCGCCATATTGAGAGCATGGGGCGTGCCTGCCAGCTTGTCAATCCGGGCCGGAAGGCGCGCGGTAAGCCTAAGGGGGCGGGAAGGCCCCTGCCTTCGGGGCGAAGAGCGCCGGAAAGAAAATCGTTTGCAACAGAAAGAGCGTACATATTAAATTTGGTAGCAAGATTTCTTAAGACTGCCCGCGGTCGATACCTGTTTATGCGGGCAAATAGACGAAAGGGGTCGGTTGAAGCCGGTTTGCGGAAACAGGCGCCTTTGTAAAGAAGCGGCGCCGCGACTATAATTCGTAGAGGAGATAAGAACGTGCGGAGGAGGAACATGCTCAAGTTATTTCTTGTTTGGTACCTGGCAGCGGCGATGTTCGTAATCGGTATTGCTCCTCGGGTGGAGGCGGCCTTCTCCCCTTCGGAAGCACTCGGTCTTTCGGGCACAGTGAAGGCCGCCGATCTGGAGAAGATCAGGGTAGCGCTGGAAGAGAAGGTAGTGGCCCAGCGGCTTTCCGACCTCGGATATTCTGCCGAAGAGATCATGGCGAGACTATCGGGGCTCTCGGACGGCCAGATCCACAGCTTCGCACAAAGGCTCGACGAGGCTAAGGTGGGCGGCGACGGCGTCGGTATCGTAATTGCGATCCTCCTGGTGATCGTCCTCGTGCTCGTGATCCTGCGGCTGGCCGGCCATCGGGTCGTTGTGAAATAGGACTATAATCGTTCCAGTGTCTTTGCGCGCGAATCGAGGGAAACTGACGCTCTTTTTCGTGATTCTCGTGCTCGCGATGCCCTTCGGCTGTGCGACGGCCCCTCTACGGTCGTCCGACGAGCCGGTTATCATTAAAGAAATGCCCTTCTTCAGTCAGGAAGCCTATAAGTGCGGGCCGACAGCCCTTGCGACCGTGATGGACTACTGGTATCGAAAAACGAGTACCGATAAATGGGTTGCCCCGGAGGAGATCGCGGCATCGTTTTACAGCCCTTCGGCAAGGGGCGTGCTCGGTCTCGACCTGGAAGTTTACGCACGGAAGCAGGGTTTTGCCACCGAGCAGTATTCGGGCGGCCTGAGTGACCTTAAACATCACATCGACGAGGGAGTGCCGCCGATCATCTTCGTCGATTATGGGTTTTTCCTTTACGAGGTAAATCATTTCATGGTTGTAACCGGGTATACGAAGGACGGCGTCATTGTCAACTCGGGCCGCCTCCAGAACCAAGCCGTGTCGGATAGAGAGCTGGACAGAATATGGAAAAAAAACCGCTACTGGACTCTTGTATTAAAGCCCTCGGCCTGACGGTCCTCGTCCTGACGGCGGCAATTGCTTGCAGCACGTCCAGGATCGTCTTTCTTCGCGATCCCCTTACCCCGGAGGAGCATATCAACCTCGGCGTGTCCTACGAAAAGAGGGGCGAGCTTGATGCCGCGCTGAAAGAGTATAAGGCGGCCGCAGGCAAGAAGGCCATCGCGTATCTTTACACGGGCAACGTTTACTTTCAGCAAGGCGCCTTCGGTAACGCCGAGAAGTCTTACAGAAAAGCCATAGAGAAAACAGGGTCGCCCGAGGCTTACAACAACCTTGCCTGGCTCTATTACACGAAGGGTGTGAAGATCGAGGAGGCTGAAGAGCTGGCGGCTAAAGCAGTGTCCCTGTCCCCGGACTCGGAAGGCTTCAGAGACACCCTTGATAAAATCAGGGAGAATCGGAAGCGACGAGAGTAGGGTCGTTATTCGAGGCGGCAGAAAGCGCCTCAGCCACTGAATAAGGGAGAGAGGATGGCAAAAAGGCTGGTAATCTGCTATTTGGTCCTCGTCATGCTGCTCATCGCTCTGGCGACGCGCGCAGATGCCTTTTTCGTAACGACGGGGATGGTTGCGGTGGCCGGAGAAAGGTCTCGGGATAGGGAGAAGATCATGGAGCTGCTGGCAAGGACGGCGGTCGAAACCAGGCTTCTTGAACTCGGCTTCACGGCCGCCGAGGTGAAGGAGAGGCTCGCAGGCCTGACCGACGGTCAGATCAGCAATCTGGCGACCAGGCTCTAAGATCTGAAGGTCGGCGGGACCGCCCAGGGGGTTATCGTCGGCGTACTGCTCATTCTCTTTGTACTGGGCGTCATCCTGCCCCTTCTTGGAATAAGGGTATGGAAATAGAAAGAAAGGCTTGCGTCCGGCTCTAAAGAACGATCTTGCCCTTAGGCTCTTCTACGAACTCCCCTATCACCCAGAAGGTCGTACCATTGCCGGAGGCGGCCTTCCGGAAGGCGGGGAGGTCCTCTTTCCCTATGGCTATGAGCAGGCCGCCGGATGTCTGAGGGTCGAACAATATGTCGGTAAAGAAAGTGCTCGCCGTTCCGGCCACGCACCTTTTATAGAAATCCCTGTTTCTGTATAGTCCACCGGGTACGAACCCTGAAGACGCCAGTTCAACAGCTTCCTTAAAATAGGGGACTTCCTCGGCGAAGAGCTTGACGCCTATCGACTCTTTGATCATCTCGCAAAGGTGGCCGGCCAGGCCAAAACCCGTTACGTCCGTCGCAGCATGGGTGTTCACGGCCCTCATCGCCTCCGCGCCCCGGTCGTTGAGCGTGGCCATTACCTCGATGAGCGACCTGACCGCACCCGCCTCGACCATGTCGGCCTTTATGCCCGTGTTCAGAATGCCGGTCCCGAGGGGCTTCGTAATGATAAGGACGTCGCCGGGCCTCGCCCCTTCGTTTCTGACGATCTTCTCAGGGTGAACGAAACCTGTAACGGACAGGCCATATTTTATCTCCTCATCGTCCACGCTGTGACCCCCCATGAGACTGGCCCCGGCCTCCCGCACCTTGTCTGCCCCCCCCTTCAGGATCTCCTTGAGGATCTTTATGTCGAAGGCTTTCGGCGAGAAGCAGACGATGTTCATGGCGGTCTTAGGTACGGCGCCCATGGCGTAAATGTCGGACAAGGCGTTTGCAGCAGCGATCCGCCCGAAATCGTAAGGGTCGTCAACGACAGGGGTGAAAAAATCGACCGTCTGGACGATGGCGAGCTCTTCACTGATCCTGTAAACGCCCGCGTCCTCAAACCCTTCTATGCCCACGATCACATTCTCGTCGGCCGGTATGTTTATCCCGCAGAGGATATCGGATAGGTCCTCCGGACCTATTTTCGACGCTCAGCCGCCGCCTCTGACGTATTTCGTCAAGTGTTCCGCCATATCGAACCCTTTGCCCTTTCGTTTGGATAATTATAGCACGGCCGGCACGAAAAAAACCGCAATTCGGCTGCGGCCTTCCGGCGCTGCCGGCCGGCCAAATTCCTTGACACCCATTGGGCGCGAAAAGAGCCTGGCGCCCTAAGAACGGCGTGGTCCCGGCCCTTGAAACGGCAGGGTCGATGATATATTCTTTTCCCTATGGAAAGGGAGTATATGCTTTACTTGAAGGTAGGCGACGAAGTTTTCCACAAGAACTACAAGAAATGGGGAAGGGGCGTCGTCGTGGAGGAGAGAAGGTCCGAGGTGCCCGGCGGTTTCTGTTACGTGCGCATAAGCTTCGGGGACGGGAATGTGCGCGTCTTCGACAACAACTTCAAGAGCGAGGGATGTTGCTACTATGCCGGAATCAGGAAGATAGAAGCCGAATAGGCATAGATCGGGCCGTAAGGCTAAAGGTCACCCCATACATGTTGTAAAATTGCAATCGCTGCCAGCGCGGCGGTCTCACAACGCAGCACCCTTCCGCCCAGGCTCACAGGAATGAAGCCCCGGCTTCGGGCTGTTGCGATCTCTGCCCGGGTAAAGCCGCCCTCGGGCCCGCAGGCAATAACCACAGTGGCCGGTCCTTCCTTTCTAGGCCCGGCAAGCAAGTCCTTGAGCCGCATCGTCTGCTCCTTCTCGTAGAGGACAAGCTTCGTCGCCTGTCTGCAGGCAAGCTCCCCGAGGACGTCTTCCAAGCACCGAGAGGGTCCGATCCGGGGAACGACGCGCCTCCTGCACTGCTCTACGGCCCGCTTCGCTATGGCCGGCCACCGGTGCGATTTATCCTGCGCCTGCGAGTCCGGCTCGCCCTGGACCATGCTTTTTTCCGACCGGCAGGGAAGGATTTCTTTGACGCCGAGCTCCGTCGCCTTTTGAATAATCATTTCCATGCGCTCCTTTTTCGGGATCGCTTGGACCAGGACGATATCGAGTGGGGATTCGCTCCCTAAAGGGATCTCCTCGAAGACGCGGACCTCGGCCTCTTCCCCTTCCGTGCGGACGATCCTCCCCCTGTATTCCCGGCCGTCTTCGCCCTTGACAGTAACTATCGCCCCTCTCCTCGACTCCGGGAGAAGCGCCGTTGGCACCCTTCTATAGGTCTCCATCTCCGGGGCGGTCCTTTCTTGAGATCTCTTCCTCTATCTCCTCGAACTTCTTGTGTATGAATTTCTCCGCGAAATCCTCACGCTCGAAATACCCAAGGGCGTTCTCCTCGAACCTTTCGACGAGGAAAGCCTTGACGCCGGCAAGGTTCCTGCCCGGCACCCCGGGCTTCGTAATCTCCCGCAGATACTCGGCCTCTGAGCCGAGCGCCTCCACTACTTCGTTATAACGGGGGTGCGCCGCGAAGGCGCCGACATATTCCTTTCTCACCTCTATTTTGCAGCGGATCATGAGCTTCAAGGTCGACCAGTCGCCGTAGTAGGCCACAGTGTCGTCGAAGATCTCAACCTTCAGGCCGTTAGCCAGATGCCAGGTCCTTATTAGAATCGGCATCACACCTCGCCCACCTGCCACTCTTCGTAATGGCCTGATTCGAGCTCGGCGATGAAGCGGGAAGGCCGCAGGATCACCGAGCCGACCTGCCTATCGAAAATCATCAGGGGGTAGCACAGATAGAGCTGGTCCATTGCCCGAGTCGCCGCCACGTAGAAAAGCCGCCTTTCCTCCTCGGTCCCGCCCTCCTCCACAGCCTTCGGATTCGGGAACCGCCCTTCCGCGCACCATATGATGAAAACCACCTTCCATTCGAGCCCCTTGGCCTGATGGATTGTGCTCAATATCACCCTCTCGTCCTCCGCAGCGCCCGATACCACCTCTTCGCCGCTGATGCCGCTCATGAGGGAGAGTTCGGACAGGAAGTTGACGAGGGAATCGTACTCGGTCGAGAAATTGATGAGCTGGTTTATGTCCTCCAGGCGGTTCTCGTAGTTCGGGTACGCATATTTCAGGTAATCCGTGTATCCATGATTGAGAACGGAGGAGATCATGTCGGACAGGGCGTCGTATTTGGCCAGTCCCTCCAGCTCGCCGAACAGCCGCGACAGCTTCTCCACGCTCTCGGGCTGCATGGCTCTGAAATGTTTCCCTATCTCCCCGGTGACAAAGAGGTGGACCGGGTCATCGAAAGTCTTTATATACTCGTAGATGTTGTCGGCCGTCCTCTTCCCTACGCGGGGCAGCATCTTGAGTATCCGCTTCCATGATATCTCGTCGGCCGGGTTGACCATTACGCGAAGGTATGCAACAACGTCCTTGATGTGCGCCTGCTCGAAGAACCTGAGCCCGCTCCTGATTTCAAAGGGTATGTCCCTCCGGGTAAGCTCCATCTGCAATTCCATGGAATGGTAGTGAGCGCGATAGAGAACAGCGATCTTGTCCATAGGGACCCCTTCGTCCCGCAGCTCCAGTATTCTTTGGGCAACGAATTCCGCCTGCTGGATCACGTCCCGCAGCGATGTCACGACGGGCACGACGCCGCTCATCTTGACCGCCCTCAAATTCTTCTCGAACTGCTCCCTGTTGTGAGAGATGGAGTGGTTGGCCAGATCGAGGATCTCCGGCGTGCTTCTGTAATTTGTCTCCAGCCGGAAGACCCTGGCCTCCGGGTACCGCCTCGGAAAATCCAGAATATTCCGGAAATTGGCGCCCCTGAAGGAGTAGATCGACTGGGCATCGTCGCCCACGGCGGTCACATTTTTGTTGATCATGCCCATAAAGTCCACTATTTCAGCCTGGATCCTGTTCGTGTCCTGATACTCGTCCACCAGGATATGGGAAAAGACCGAGGCGTAATATTTCCTCAAGGCTTCGTCTTCTGCGAGGATGGCGTGCCAGTACCAGAGGAGGTCGTCGAAGTCCATTGTGTTGGACGCCTTTTTCTTCTCCGCGTACCTCCTTCTGATAACGTCGATCTCATCGAGGATGTCCAAAAAATAAGGGAACCTTGCGTTGACCGATTTTTCCAAGCCCTCCATAGTGTTAATTGAATAGCTGAATATCTCCCTCAGTACGGTCCCCTTGGGAAAGCGCCTCTCTTTCGTGTCGATCTTTGCCTCTTTCGTCACGACCTCTATCATGTCTTTCGCGTCCTCGTTGTCGAGGATGACGAAGTTCGGCCTGTAGTCTATCCTCCGGCTGTTCTGGCGGAGAATCAGGTTGCCCATGTGGTGGAACGTGCCGCCCCATATGTAACGGGTGTCCATCTTTATGAGGTGCTCGACCCGGTGAAGCATCTCCCGGGCGGCTTTGTTCGTGAAGGTAAGAAGAAGGATGGCGTTCGGCGGAACACCCTTCTCCAGCAGCCTGGCGACCCGATACGTTACCACCCTGGTTTTTCCGCTGCCCGCCCCGGCTATAACAAGGATAGGCCCGTCCGAAGCCGTGACTACGGCGAGCTGCTCCGCGTTGAGCTCCTTTTCATAATCCAGAAGGAGTTTGCCCGGCGAAAGATCGCGCCGGAGTGTATACTTTTTCACCGCCAAAAGTATCGCTTACCCCATAATCCCTGTCAAGGGGCGCGGCAGCGGCGCACCCACCCCTGAAACCGGGCCGCCCTATGGTTAGAATATGTTTGGTGATATCGGTGAAGCTCCCCGGCCACAGGCCGGGGCTTCCCGGATAGGAATGAAGAACAATTTATTGCGCTCCTTGACCCCGTCCACAGGACGGGGCTTGCGGAGCGCCTCCGGTCAAGGGCTTGAGGGCTTCTTAAGGGGGGAGGCTATGGCACAACACGCGGTCGTCGGCGCGTACCTTGTCCGACGGCTCAGTCAAATGGGAATCAGGCACGTCTTCGGGGTGCCCGGCGACTACGTGCTGAAGTTTTTAGACATCGTCGAAGAGAGCGATATCGATCTCATCAATACCTGCAACGAGCTGAACGCAGGCTATGCGGCAGACGCGTACGCCCGTATATCGGGCGTGGGGGCTGTCTGCGTAACTTACGGCGTTGGCGGGTTCAGCGTCTATAACGCCGTCGCCGGCGCATTCGCCGAGCGGGTGCCCCTTGTCCTGGTGAGCGGAGGGCCGAGAACGACGCTCCGGGGTAGGCTTCACCCATACCTCCTCCACCACACCGTCGGGGATATGAACCTGCAGCGCGATATCTTCGAAAGGGTCACCCAGGCTGCGGTCGTCCTCACAAGCCCCACGCACGCGCCATGGCAGATTGACGAAACCCTGGCCGCCTGCATCAGATACTCCCGCCCCGTCTATATAGAGATACCGGCCGACATGGTAACCGAGCGCTGCAAGGCGCCCGGTCCGTGGGCGCCGGACACCACTCTCCACGTAGACGAGGATGTGCTCGAGGAGGCCCTCGACGAGACGATGGACTGTATATCGCACGCCTCGGACCCGGTAATCCTGGCGGGTGTCGAGGCTCACAGGCTGGGCGCCCACAAGGCCCTCCTCAGGCTCGTCGACCGTACCGGCTTTCCGGTAGCCACAACGGCCCTGGGGAAAGGTGTTATCCCCGAGCACGCTAAGGGCTACGTCGGTACGTACGTCGGGGCGCTTGCCAATGAAAGAGCCCGAAAGACGGTTGAAGAGGCAGACCTTCTGCTCTGCCTCGGCGCCTGGATGACCGACCTGAACCTGGGCGGCTATACCGCCCATCTTGACCAGAGCCGAATGATAATCGTCAACTCCGAGAGGGTGAAGGTTAAGCGCCATATCTACGAGCATATCCCGATCCGGAATTTTCTCGAAGGTCTCCTCAGGCGCGTGTCGGCGGGGAGGCTACGTAAGCCCTCCAGGAACCACCTGCAACCGGCCGCCGGCGCCCCTTATATTGCGTCGCCGGAATCGAAGCTGACCACCGACCGGTTCTGGAGCAGAATGGACCGCTTCCTCAAGGACGGTCACATTGTGGTGAGTGATACGGGGAGCTGCACTTTTGAGAGCGTCAAGCTCTTCCTCCCGCAGCACGCAGACTTTATAGGCCAGGCCTTCTATGCATCCATGGGCTACGGCATACCGGCGGCCCTCGGCGCGAAGTTTGCGGCTCCCCGATGCAGACCGGTCGTCTTCGTAGGGGATGGAGCGTTCCAGATGACCGGCCAGGAGCTCTCTACAATCATACGCTACCGACAAAACCCGGTCGTCTTCCTTCTGAACAACGGCGGCTATCAAGTGGAGCGCGCTATATACGACAACGCTTACAACGACGTCAGTTTGTGGGATTACACCCTTCTTGCAGAGGCCTTCGGCGGCCGTCGGGGCACCAGGGTCTCGACGGAAGGCGGCCTTGAGGAGTTCCTTGAGAGCGCAGGCAGTGCCGGTAACAGGCTATGCTTCGCGGAGGTATGTCTGGATAAGCTGGACTTCTCCGCAACATTGAGGACTATAGGAGAAAGGCTTCGGTAAGGGGCCGGCTGGCCTTCCGGCCCGAGAGCTTTACGCGACCGGTTCCTTGCCTCTCATGTCCTCCCGGAGCTGCGTCCGGCCCGGGAGCGCCGCGTCCGGGCGCAATTCGGAAAAGAGGCGGACGAGGTCGGCCATTTGGTAGCTTGCGTTGATGCCGCTCGGGTTCGGCAACACCCAGAGGGCGGCTCCTCCGATCTTCTCGGGCTGCCTTCCAAGGCGCGCGCGAGGCCGCCGGAAGGCCTTCCCGTAAGCGCCGATTCCGAGCACCGCCACATTTTCCGGCCTGAAGGCGACTGCTTTCTTTTCGAGTTCCCTTGCGCCTTCGCGCAATTCGTCGATCGACAACTCGCTCGCTTGCGCCGTGGCACGATTGACTATATTTGTTATGCCGTAGCCATATTCGAGGAGCAGGCCCTCATCGTAAGGCGTGAGCAGCCTTTCGGTAAGGCCGGCGGCGAAGAGGGCCGCCCAGAACCTGTTTCCGGGACGTGCAAAGTGGCGGCCTACGGCGCCTGAGTAAAGGCCCGGATTTATGCCGCAGAAAAGCACCGTCAAGTCCGGAGCGATTACGTCAGCCACCGGCCGGCCACGGGCAGCGAGCAACTCTTGCTTTGTCGGAGGACTGACAAACCGGGCCGCCATTCAATAGGAAGTATAGGACTCCATGGCAGCCTCCGCAATGTCCTTACAAATACCTTGACAAACTGTAATGCCCTGTTTAACATTACCTCAACCTGTACAAAGCCATACCATCGCGAAGACCGGGCTGAAGGCCGGGGGTATTCATTGGGAGGGAACCGCCCCGGCGGGTTCGCGGACATCGGGCAGCCCTTTGCTCGTGTAGGGTCGCGCGCAGCAGCGGGTGGCCCGGTGATTGCCGGCTGCCCGGTCGACGGCGAGCGGATGTTTTCGACTTTTATAAAAGTCTGACACGGAAGGGGTTATCATGGCCAGATATGCTTTCAAGAAACTCGCCAGAATGTTTCTCTACGTTACGGTGTTCATCCTTTCCCTTCTGGCAGGCACCGCCCTCTCCTCCATACTGTTAAAGGCAACAGATCTGTGAAACACAAGGGGGGCGGGGGGCAGAGCGAAATCATTGAGCTTAACCGCCTCTGGCTGCCTGTCCGGCCTTACCTGTCCCGGCAGGTCGGAGAGCTTTACGGCCGCAATGACGGCAATGTCCTCGAGATAGGCCCTTTCTCGGGTCTGACCTTCGAGCTGGCGGCTGCAAATATAGGCGCTTCCTTCTGCATGGCCGCATTTCCCCGCGAAATAGTCGAACCTTTAAGGGAAGAGGCCGGCAGTCTGGGGATGGCCGACCGCGTTGCCATAGTGGAAAGCGACCCCGAGCTTTCTCGTGTGCCCGAGGGTGCCTTCGACCTCGCCCTTTTCAGGGGGGCTTTCTTCTTTCCCTCGTTTTTTACCCCCGACCTCCAGGCGGTCTACCGATCGCTCAGGGCAGGGGGCATGGCTTTCATCGGGGGCGGATTCGGCTCGTATACACCGGAAGAGGTGATAGGGCGCATCAAGGAACGGTCGAAGGAGCTCAATCTATGCCTTGGCCGAATCCACCTCTCGGAAAAAGAGCTGCGGGCGGCCGCCCATTCGGCAGCGCTCGCGGAAAAAGCTACGATTATCACTGACGGCGGGCTTTGGATGGTGCTCCGAAAGGAAAAAGACGCCGGCTGAGGTCGTCTCAGGCACCCAAAACAAAGTTCCGGCCCACGTCGATCATTGCGAAAGGCCGTGGGCCGGATGTCGTAGGCTCCCGGAAAAAAAGGGCGGATCGGGGGGGGTCCTAAGAACCGGGGGCCGATGGTTACCTGCAGTTCGAAACTAGTCTTAACAGGGTGCAAAATCCAGGCCAAGCCGCGGCCCCTGCCTGGAAGGCCGGGCCTCCCGCGAAGGAATGAACCGCAATCCTTAGCCCTTCGTGGTCCGCTCGAAGAGTCTAAACCTGCGGAAGCTCCAACCATGCGGGCCGGGACAACAGGGTCGGGGAGCGCTACTGCAGAATATGATGGGTGGGGCCTTGAAAATATCCCAGAAAAGCGGAAGGACCGCCAAATATCATGGAAGGGGGGATGCCCTCACTTCCCCTCGCCTGCCGGCCCGACCCGCAGCTTTACCATCCGGTCGGTAACTAAATATTTCCTGGCGGCCTCATTGACCTCAAGCAACGGCACCCTCTCGACCCGCTCCGGCCAAACCTTGAAAAAACCCGGCTTCAGCCCGTAGATCGTGTCCAGGCACATGCTCGATACGATGGAGCCGTTCGTCTGCATCGTGATGTAATGGTTCCCGACCATGTACCGCTTTCCGTCAGCCACCTCTTTTTCTGTGAACCCCGCTTTTCGTATAGCGTCGATTTCGGCCATAACAATCCGTTCGACATCAGGCACGCGGCCGGCGTCGGTCCCTATGTAAATGCCCATGGCGCCCACCTCGTAGGCTTCCTGATTAAAGAAGGTGACGGCATAGGCATAAGGGTTTTCTTCCCTGAGCCTTTTATGAATCCTCCCGCCCATGCCGGAGAGCACGGCCCTCATGACCTCCACGGGATACCTGTCGGCGTCGATTAGCCCGGGCCCCAAGAAACCGAAGATCATGTGGGTCTGGTACATCTCGCGAGCGAGAGACCTTTCCCTGGGCGACTGCAGGCTGTAAGCGACCTTTCTCAAGCTGTTCGCGCCGCCGTTCCAGCCGGAAAAGAGGCCCCTTACAAGGTCTTCCGCTTGGTTCTGCTCGATGTCGCCGGAAAGGGCGATCACCGCTCCCCCAGGGACAACGTAGTCCCTTTGCAGTTCCTCCAGGTCCCGACACGTCAGCCCCGTTACATCGTCGGCCGACCCGATCTGGTCCTTAGCGTAGGAGTGGCCGTCGTACAACAACCTGTTCATTTCCATGAATATGTACGGCACCGGGTCGTCGTCTCGCCTGCGTATGTCGGAGAGGACCTCTTCCTTCACCTTCTCCATCTCTTCATCGCGGATGACCGTCGAGACAACGAGGTCCTTTACGAGGGAGAGCCCTTGCGCAAAATCTTTCGCGAGGAAACGACCGGAAAGACCGAATACGTTCCTGCCGCTCACCGGACTTATGTCCCCCGCAAGCATGTCTATTTTCCTCGCGATGCCCGGCGCATCAAGGTCCTTCGTCCCCCGCAGCAGCATCCGCGCAAGGACGTTGAAGCTGCCGTTCCGTCCCTGTCTCTCCTCTTTGAGACCGCCTATGAAGACTATCATAAAGGAAAAGCATGGGCTTGCCGGGTTCCTGTTGTATACGCAGCGCAGGCCGTTATCCAGGCGGAAAGCGTAGGGGTTGGCGGCTTCCTTCGGAAGGACGGCCACCATGGCTCTCCCTTCCCGCCTCAGGTAGGCCCCGATAACCGACCTCAAGTCTTCGCCGCTGACCCGCTCCACGGCCGACAGGTACTCATCGCCGTAAAAAGGATCATGGGTGAGGGTTTCGAAAGTGCCCAGCTGACGAGCTTTTCCCTGAACCGACTCGGCGCCGTACACGTATGAAGCCCTGACTATGTTCTTCGCTTTTTCGACCTCCCACGGCTCGACCCCCTCCTCCGCGATACGCCCGATCTCCCTTTCGATAGCTTCCGCGACCCTTTCGTATTCGCGACCCTTGAAGGTTGCCAGCAGCACGAAAATGCCCCGTTCCAGTGGTGTAAACACATAGGAATCCGTGTCCGTCACCAGTCCCTCTTTGTGCTTCAGGACTGCCTGAAGGCGCGAGCTGTCGCCGTCCGTCAGGACCTTTCCCAGCACGTCGAGGGCAGGCGTGTCCCGGTCGGCGAAAGGGCCGATGGGATAGGAAAGAGCCAGGTAGCTCTCCGCCACCTCTTTTTCTATTATCCTCGAACGATCCTGCGGGCCTGCCGGCCGAGGGGGCTCCGGCTTCGCTCCTTTGCCATCGGGTTCCGGCCTCGAAAGGTCCCCGTCGAGGATATCGAGTATGGTCTTTTCCTCAAAATCGCCCACAGCCACGACGGCCATGCGGGACGGCCTATAGTGCTCGCTGAAATATGAAAGGATATCGGAACGGCCTATGGCCGAGACCGATACCGGGTATCCGATGATGGGCCTGCCGTAAGGGTGGCCGGGGTAACTCGCCAGAAAGAGCTCTTTGAAGAGCTTCCGCTGCGGGTCATCCTCGCCCATCTTAATCTCCTCCAGGATGACTTTTTTCTCCTTTTCCAGCTCCTTCTCGGGAAAGGCGGGATGGGCCACAGAATCGGCAAGGAGCCTCAGGCCCGTTTCCAAGGCATCCCTCGGCACCACTATGTGATAGACCGTATCGTCGTAAGACGTGAATGCATTGATGCTGCCGCCCATGGCCTCGATCTTCGGAGCTATCTCGTAGCCCTCTCCGCTGTCCGTTCCCTTGAATATGAGATGCTCGATAAAGTGGCTGATGCCGGCGGTCCTCTCGGTCTCCGAGGCGCTCCCCACTTTTACCCATATCTGGACTGCAACTACCCCTGTCCCTTTCCTTCTGTCTATGATGCATCTCAGCCCGTTTTTCAAAAGTCTCACGCCCATGTCTTCATCTCCGATAACCCGATAATAAATAATATAACGAGCGGAAGGGGGAAGAGAAAGCCTTCGTCAGAGAGGGAAGTCACCGACTCGGGCCGGAGCGGATTGTTCCCTATCCGGCTTCCGTATAAGAGGCGAGGGCAGCCACGATCTTTTCGGTACCCTTCAAGCCCTCCAAAAGATTGGCCACCGATATCCTCTCGTCCACCCCGTGCATCCTGAGCTCCTCTTCTTCCGGGAGGGTGATCGGGAAAAAGCCGTAGGCGGGGATGCCGAGGTTCCGGAAATGGCGCAGGTCCGTAGCGCCGGTCGTCAGAGAAGGGAGGACGGGGACGTCGCCCTTCATTGACCGCACTATCTCACCTATGTCGCGAAAATAGCGCGTATCGTACGGCGAGGCCTTGGAATCCGTCCTGTTCGTAAGGAGCACTTCTACTTCCGGTCCGGCTATTTTCCTCATTCTGCCGAGGAAGTCCTCATGGGTCACGTCCGGCAGTATCCGCGCATCGAACCGGGCGGTCGCTTCGGTGGGTATGACGTTCACCTTGTCGCCGCTTTCGAGCATGGTCAAAGCGACCGTGTTGCGTAAAAGGGCGTTGATGAAAGGGTCTTGCCCGACAAAGGCAAGGAATCTTTTGCCGGAGAGGGCCTCTTTCAAATTAGAAAACCGCATTCCGCCTATTTTGCGCCCTTTCAGGAGGCCTGTCAGGTATCTCGTCACAAGTCTCGTAGGCCGCAAAGGGGCTCTCGCAGAGATCACCCTTTCGGCCGCCAGAACGAGCTTGTCGTTGGCATTGTTCCCGTGGGGCATCGATCCGTGCCCGCCGGCTCCTCTTGCCCTCAGCATGAACTGGCAGACCTTCTTTTCGGCTACCGCCACCCGGGCGTGCGTGAAGCCCGCCCCTTCAACGATGCAGCCGCCCTCGCTCACAACGAAAGAGGCGTCCCGCAGCTCCTTCACCTTCTCCAGCATGTACTCCACGCCAAGCTCTCCGCTCGTCTCCTCGTCGGCGGTGGCCAGATAAATCATGTCCCGCTCCGGGGTTATGCCTTCCCTGTGGAGCCCTATGAACGAAAGGAGCATGCAGACGACCTGGGACTTCATGTCTATGGCGCCCCTCCCGTAAAGGAAGCCGTCCTTCACGACGCCGCCGAAGGGCGGCGCTGCCCATCCCTCGTCACGGGCAGGGACAACGTCCAGGTGGCCGAGGAGTATCACCGGTTTGCCGGGCTTTTTCCCGGGCAACCGCGCGAGCAGGTTCGACCTCCGCGGCCTGGGCGAATATACCTGCGCCTTGATGCCCTCCTTTTTCAGGATCGCCTCGATGAACTGGACCGCCCCCTCCTCGTTCCCCGGCGGGTTCGATGTGTCGATCCTTATCAATTCCGAAAGGACCCTTACGACAGGGTGGGTCCTGTCGTCAGCGCTCTTCATAGCGCACCATATTCTTTCCTTCGCTCTTCGCCCTGTAGAGCAGCTCGTCTGCAATGCCGATGAGCTTTCCCGCGTCTCTTCCTTCGCGGTAGGTCGCCACGCCCCCGCTCATGGACGCCCTGATGGCCTTCCCCTCGTGAGAGAAGACGTTCTCCGCCAGCTTCTGCCTCAAGCGGTCTGCGATCGCCGTTGCCGACCGGCCATCCGTTTCCGGCAATAGCACCAGAAACTCCTCCCCCCCGTACCGTCCCACGCTATCGATGCTCCTGACCCCGTTTCTGATGAGGTGGGCCACCTCGACAAGAATAACGTCCCCCGCAGGATGGCCGAAGGTATCGTTGATGTCCTTGAAATTATCTACGTCGAAGATGATCACCGAGAGGGGAGAACCGTACCGCAGGGACCGCTCGACCTCCTGCTCCAGCTTGGAGACGATGAAGAGGTGGTTGTGAAGGCCCGTGAGACCGTCGGAAACGGAGAGCGATTTTACCTCCTCGAAGAGGCTGATCTTCTCGAGGGCAGTCGCTATGTGGGCGCAGAACCTTTTGAAGACCGATTCCTCCTCGTACCCGAAGGGCGCCCCCCGGTAAATACCGGCGTACCCGCACGTCCTGCTGCTCGTCATCAGAGGGACTATCAGAGATTTCAGGTCATCCGAAGATGATCTGCTTTCCGCCCCGTCCGTGATGACCACCTTTATTTTCTGCTCCTCTTCGGCGAGGCGCGCCATTCTCTTGATGAGCGTGCCCGTTATGAGCTCCGCGATCTTCTCGCTGAGCGCCACGTTCGGGTAAACGTAGATCTCCGAGTCCCCTTGCCTCGGGACCAGGGCGGCAAAGGCCTCGAAGGACAGGTAGTTCTTTATGAGTGAAAAGGAGTGCTTGAAGATCGAGGACGGCTCCTCCGTTTCACCTATCATGTGCTGAAGGCCCTTCACCAGGTCCAGCTCCAGAAGGTTGAGCCTGTCCGCTTCGCACCTGCTCTCCATCTCGAACATGGCGAGAGCGGACGAGCGCTTTTCGTCGTAGTCTTTGATCGCCTTGTTGACGGTGTAATAAAGCTCTTCGTCGCTGCCTATGGCCCTGTCGATGCACGAATAAGCCCCGTGCTGCAAGGACCGCAGCCTGCTATCGGCGTCTCCCCCCGTGAGCGCAATGACCGGCAGATAGGGCTCGACCTCTCTCACCCTTTCAAATATGCCCGTATCAATAATGTTCGGGGAGACGGCGTCCAGGAAAAGCGCCTCCGGCTTAGCCGAGGCTAAACGGCCCGCCACGTCCTTTGCGTCCTCAAGGATGTCGCCTTCCAGGTCGCCGTGACGCCGGAAGAACTCGCCGAACCATTTACGGAGCGCGCCATCCCCGCTGACGATGAGGAGCCTTTTACGTTTCTCCATAAAAGAGAAGGGGGGGGAGCGAAGCCCCCCCTCAAACTACTTCTTTCCCTTCTTTTCCTTTTTTGGTGCCTCTTTCTTTTTCGGTGTTGCTTTCTTAGCGCCGCAGCCTTTTATTCCGCATGTCATTTGTACTCACCCCCTTTCAAAAAACCATATTATGTAAAATGGTTTTTCTTGTCAACAACAATATGAAGATTATGCGGAGATTACCTCTTTGACCTCCGGTATTTCTTTCTTCAGCGCGTTTTCGACGCCCATTTTTAGCGTCATCATGCTCATAGGGCAACTTCCGCACGCACCCGTCAGCTTTACCTTGACGACACCGTCGACCACGTCAACCAGCTCTATATCGCCCCCGTCCCGCTGCAGCATGGGTCTAATTTTCCCGATCACCTGTTCCACTTTCTCTTTCATCGGTTCCTCCATTATGTTTTCTTCTTTGCAGAATTACCTTAGTATAAACCTTGAAAACAATTGTGTAAAGGCGGGGCCCGGACATTTTTCGATCTACGGGGCCGCCCCGCGCTCTCTCAGGACGGCCGCCCCAATCCGGGCATGGGCAGGGAAAGACCTTTCGAAAACCCGAGGACCGATACCATGGCGCCGAGGCCCTCAGGATTGATAAGCCATTTGGCGCGCATTCTCTCCCCCGGCTCGAGCCCGGCCAGGCCTTCGAGCAGCCCTGCGTTGCAGAGGAACCGATACTGCTCGATCTCCCCTTCGCTCCGCCACCCCTCGTCTTCGAGAAGGCCGCGAAGGTGATCGAAGTTCACGTGATGGGTGATGTCCATGGCGCCGAGGCCTTTGAAGAAATCGCTCCGTATCCTTCGCCTCTTGTAGCCGAGCGCGCTGCCTTCAAAAAACCTGCCTGCGGCGATGTCCGCCTGGTGATAGCCGTAATCGAAGACGAGAAGGCAGCCCTCTTTTGCGATCCTCGACACGGCTCTTACGAGCGGCCGGGCAGCAGTCGTCACCTCCGACACCTGGCCTTCGTGCAGAAAAAGAGGGTACCGTTCGAGGAAAGCCGAGAGGGCGGCGGTGGGAGGACCGGACCGCTCGAAAAACCCGTCCTCCCAGCCTACGTAGATCTCCTCGAGGGTTCCCTGCCTGTTGATCACCTTGCGAAAAGGGAGGGCGTCGAAGAACTCGTTCGCTACGACAAAGGTAAACCCGTCTATGGCGGGCAGGCTTTCCAGGTCCTTTATCCACCGTACCCTGCCCTCTCTTTTCTCCCTTCCCTTCTCCAGTATGAGGTAGCTTTCCAGGTGAAGGCGGCGGAAGGCGGAGACGATATGGGAGGCCAGCCTGCCCGAGGCGCCGCCGAGCTCCAGGACGGTTGCCGAGGAGACGCCCATCAGGTCGCACACTTTCTCTATATAGCGGCCTATGGTGCGGCCGAATAGGGAATGTATCTCCGGGGAGGTGCTGTAGTCGCGCCCTTCCTGCTTCCCCTTTCTGTAATAGCCCTGCCGCTCGTCGTAGAGGACGGCCCCGGTGAAAGCCTCGTACGAAAGAGGCCCTTCCCGGCCGATCCGCTCCTTGAGACGCGCCTCAAGGGATCTGGAGCGCCGGCCGCTCGAGCCGGCCGTCCTGACGGATTTCTTCCGCTTCATTCGCGATCTTTCGCAATCGGTCTATTTGCCCCCGTTCAGGCCGACCCTGAAGCGGTAGCCCTGGAAGGCGAAGATGACGCCGTCCGGGATTATCTCTTCGACCCTCAGTCCCGGCGCGAGCTCCTGGCCCTCCTGGATGATCTTTTCGTTGATCCTGGCTACCCGCGTCTGGGGCTCGGGACTGTAGGCGTGGCCTGAAATCCTGAACTCGGGAAGCGCTCCCCTGATAGATTGCGGCAGCTCTTTGATTTCGAGAACCCTACGGGCCGCCTTCGCGTTCCTCCCCCTGCCGGCTTCGGGCGCGGCGGGGGGCGCGACCTTTTCCGCGGCCTTTGCCGGCGGCTCCGCTGCCGGCGGCTCTTTCGGAGGCGCCGCTGCCCGGATCGAGCCGCCCTTTCCCGCATAATCCTCGTCACCCGGCATGACCGGCCGGGCCGGGCCGCTCGTCTCGCCGACCGCCGCTTTAGCCGTCCCTGGCCCGGACGTCCCGGCGGGGATGGCCGCTTTCTCGGCGTCTCCCGCGGCCGGGGCCGGCCGCATGCTGCCCGGAGCCTGCAAAGCGCCTGCCTGCCCCTTGAAGCTACCGCCCTTCTCCCCCTCGTGCCCGCTCATCCACCAGACCATGACGAGCGCATTCAGAAGAAGCACCGCCGCAAGTACATAAGGCCAAAAGAGCCGCTTTCTTCGCCTCTCCTCGTGGCCGAGGGACAGGATGAGGCGCTCGGGCGCCCGGTCCCGCTCCCTCTTCTGCTCCAGTTTCTTCAGCGCTTCCAGGATGTAGGACACGCTACCTGCTTCCCTTTCCATCGGAGAGGACCGGGTCCCGGCCCTGCCCTTCGGCTCCGCAGAGGCGCATGATCGTCCTGGGCCCGGCCACCCCGTCGGGCACGATTCCCGCCCCGATCTGGAACTCCCTCACCTGCCTCTCCATCTTCCTGTCGTAAAGGCCTTCCTCTTCCGCGGGCGCCGCCCGCCCTGCCGCAACCGCCAATTGTCTCGCGAGCCATGCCACGCCCTTTCCGCCACTGCCCATCTTCAACTCTCCCTGGTATTCTGCAGGCATTCGCCAGAGAAGCAGGTAATCGCCCGACCACCGCCTGGCGATCTGCCCGGTATCGACGTTCCTCGTCTCGTCCCCTATGACGACAGTCGCCGCCTCCCCCTTGAGGGCGGTCAAAGCCGCATAATACAGTTCGTTTGTTTCGCCGACGAGACGGAGCACCGCAGGCCGGTTCATGTCCCTGAGGCTCGCGATGCTGCCTCTCCCCGACAGGCACGCGAGGCCCGCCGCCCTCGCCTGATCGCACAAAGGCCGGCGGTCTTGCGGGTCGTAGGGGAGCTGCCACGCCCTGAGAAGAGCGGCGTACGCCGCCGCCTTCGTGCTTGCCCCTGTCTGACCCTCAGGTCGGTCCAGGGAAGCTGGTGCTTGGGTTCCTTTCGCCCCTTCCATCGTTTTCTCTGCCTCGGCTTCCTTTCGCTCCTCTGCCGGCTTCGGGGACGGAGCCGCCCGGCTCTCCCGGGCATGGATGGGCCGGTCCCGTCCCGGACCGTAAACGTAGTAAAAGGACCCGAGCGCCAGAAGGACAGCGAGAATGAAGCCTGCCGCCGCCCCGTAGAGGCCCGTGCGTTTCCCCCCGGCCCCTTCGCCGTCGTCCGCGGACCAGGCCTTCGCCGCCGGGGAGCCCGCGTCAACGGTCCGCGCCGGCGATCCGTTGCCGGTCGCCTCCCGCGCAGCTTTCTTCAACGTCTTTGCGTCGACGCTCTCCTTCCCCTCGGCGAAGGCCCCCAAGAGGGCCCTGTCGCACACCACATTTATGAGCCTCGGGACCCCTTTCGTGAGCCTGTAAATGCGCCTCATCGCCCCTGCCGTGAACGGCCTGCCCCTGACGACCCCTGCAGCGGAGAGGCGATAATCGATGTATCCGGGGACCTCCCGCCTGGAGAGGGGTCCCAGATGGTAGCGCGCGGTTATGCGCTGCGATAGCTGGCGCAATTGCTGCGCGGAAAGCATATCCCGCAGCTCGGGCTGCCCGATCATGATCACCTGGAGGAGCTTCTGCTCCGTTGTTTCGAGGTTCGTCAGGAGGCGGATCTGTTCGAGCGCCTCGGGCGAGAGGTTCTGGGCCTCCTCCAATATGAGGACGGCCCTCCTCCCCTTTCCGTGGACTGCGAGTAAATAATCGTTTATCCGTGAAACGAGGCTCCTGATGCTCGTCGTGCCTTCGGGGCAATCGATCCCGAACTCGCTGCAGATCTCCGCCAGGAGCTCTTCTGCAGTCAGCTTCGGGTTGAGGATGAAGGCAACCTCGGTCCCCTCGGGGATCAGCTCGATGAAGCGCCTGCAGACGGTGGTCTTGCCGGTGCCTACCTCGCCCGTGAGGAGGACGAACCCGCCTTCTCCGGTCGTGCTGTAAAGGAGATGGGCCAGCGCTTCCCTGTGGCCGGCGCTCATGAAAAAGCAGGCCGGGTCCGGGACTATGGAGAAAGGCTTTCTCTTCAGACCGAAGTATTCCTCGTACATGGCTGTCCGCCTTTCTTGTACCGGGTCCGGTCCTTCCTGCCTGTGGTGAGTCGAACCTTCTCAATGATAGCGTCTTCCGGGCCTAAAGATCAATAGAATTGCACCCGATGCCGTCTTTCCAGGCTGCGGCCGCAGCAGACAAACGCCACAGCGTTATGAATTTTGCCTGGGGTCGGAACGCCTGATACAGCGGGAAATAAGGGGGCAAACGGCAGAAAGCAGATGCCCCGAACTAAGAGCGCACTCCGAGGAGGCGCGTGTGCTCCTGCTTGACGCACCTGTCCATGATAAACATGATCCCCTCTGCCTCGGCGAGAGCCCTGGCCTCCTCGCTCACTATTCCGAGCTGGAGCCATATCGCCCTCGGCTTCAGCGAGAGCGCCTCGCGGACAAAAGGCATGACCTTCTCGGGTCTCACGAATATATCGACTATGTCAACCTTCTCCCCTATGTCCCCGAGGGAAGGGTACGACCTCTCGCCCAGGATGGTCTCCTGCCCGGGGTTCACAGGGATGATCCTGTAGCCCTTGCCCAAAAGGTATCGCGCGACCATGTTGCTCGGCTTTTCCGGGTCTGCGGACAGGCCCACAACGGCAATGACCCGGCCCGTCGAAAGAAGCTCCCTGATTGCTTTGTCACGGTCAATATCCGCCATATCAATCCAATTGTATTCTCCCGTAACCGCCGCGTCAAGGGCGCCTTCAAGGGGCCTGGCGCGAAAAAGGCCCGGCCCCAGGGCAAGCGCATTTGGACACGGGCCCTTTTCTCCTGACTTCTGTTAAAGACCCCCGCCAACAACCCCCCGGCCGCTCGCACCTTATTCTTCCGCTGACCCGGCGCTCCCGGACTTACCCGTAATTGGTGCTCCTTCCACTCAAATCCGGAACTCGCAACATATGTCGGTATCTCGTTTGTTTAGTGGTCCCTGGAGCTATTTAAAAGGACTTGCGTCTGCCTCGTCACAAGGCTGCGTCGCTCAGACAGCCGGATTTGTGGCCCCCCGGGCCCGCCAACGCACACACTTACCGAATAACAGGCTTTCATACCCGCAGCATACTTTACTATCTAACCCCAGGCCCGCCCCACTATTGTTTTGTTGTCTATGGAAGTGCACCGCTCCCCCCGCACCAATCGGGTGCCAAGTCCTCCCGCGATGGTCGCGTCAGAAAAGGTCCTCCCGTCCGGGTGAAAAAACGTCAGTTGGCTCTGGTATGCTTGCTTTTTTTGTGCGTATAGCACCTGCGGAGCCGCAGCTTGATATCGTGCGATTCGCTATCACCGTTTACAAATGGCGTGAAGGCGTTGAGCCGGCAGAACGGAGCGAGCGGAAGAAGCCCTTTTCTCCTTATCCGAATTGGAAAGAAAGACCGTGAAAACTGTAAGCCGGGGATAAACGGGGGTCCGAGGGGGGCCTGGGCTATTTTGGATGCATAATGAGTAGTCTCCGAGGACGCGCGCCGGAGCGTACACTGGTGGTACGTGAGGACGCTGCGCCGAGGAGACGCCCGCATTAGGCGGGAAAAGAGCCAGGCCCCCTTAGTCTAGCGTTAGCTGGGGTATAACCTGGCTCTTGCGGTAAACCAGCGCCTGACACACCGCGATCAGCCCTTCGCCGTCCTCGACGGTGATATGGTAAGTCGCGGTTTTTCTCCCCCTGTTTATCTCCGTCGATCTCGCGCGGAGGAGGCTCCCCCGTTTGGCGGGCTTTACGTAGGTCACGTTCATGTTTAGGGCGACCGCGGTGGTGCCGTGGCTGTTCGAAGATATCTCGAACGCCTCGTCTATGAGGGAGAAGACGGCCCCGCCGTGGGCCGTGCCGTGCATATTGTCCATTGCGTCTTTGTACTCCATCTCGCAGACGGCATAGCCTTCGCCGACCTCCACGAGTCTTATATCCATCAGCCTGGCGAAAGGTTCCTCCGAGACGATCCTCATAAACGCCCTCTTTCTATCTTCTTCCATGAGAGAACCCTCCAAATATTTTGTGAAGCTCCCCGGCCAGAGGCCGGGGCTTCCCGGATAGGAATGAAGAACAATTTATTGCGCCGACCCGCTACGCGGGTGCCCGCCCCGTCCACAGGACGGGGCTTGCGGAGCGCCTCCGGTCAACGCGTCTTGCCCCTGGCTAGGGACGCGAAGATGCCGCCGAAGCAGAGGACGACGAAAACGGCGAATATCACCCTGACACCGGCCAGAAAGGCGTGATAGCGCTCGGGCGTTATCTGCACCTGGCCCACGTAAAGCGAGAAGACCAGCATTGCGACGCTGATGCTGAACGAACTGCCCAGGAGCCGCATCGTGGAGACTACGCCGGAAGCCACGCCGTAAAGGCGCGTATCCACCGCCCCCATGATGGCGTTCGTGTTGGGCGAAGAAAAAAGGGCAAACCCCAGGCCGTGGAGCGCCAGGGTGAAGATGACGAACCAGAGGGGCGTGCTCTCGCGAAGGAAGAGGAAAAGTATGAGCCCCGTGACCGTAAGGCTCATCCCGAGGGAGGCCACCTTCTGCGGCTCGACCCTGTCGGACAGCTTCCCCGCATAGGGAGAAAAAGCCGCCTGCACCACGGGCTGCGATATCAGGACCATTCCCGCGGCCTGCGGGCCCATGTGCCGGCTGTACTGGAGGTAGAGGCTGATGAGGAAGCCGATAGCGTAAGTGCAGCCGTAGTTGATGAACGTCGCGACATTCGATAAAGCAAAGACGCGGTTGTGCCGGAGCAGCTTCCAGTCGAGCACCGGGTGCTCTATCCTCGCTTCCCATGCCAGGAAAAGGCCGAGTCCGGCCAGGCCCACGGCGATGAAAAGGAACCCGGACTTGGCGGGCAGCAGGCGGAGGCCGTACATGCAAGCGGTGAAAGCCAGACAGTAGGCGGCGGAGCCAATAATGTCGAAGCGCTCGCCTTTCGCCTCCGCCCACTCGCCTTTGAGGCTGCGGAGGACCCACACGGTAATGACGGACCCGAACAGGCCGCATAGGAAGAATATGCTCCTCCATCCAAGCTGTTCGGTCAAGAAACCGCCTATAGGAGGACCGATGGAGAGGCCCACGTAGACCGAGGCAACCGTGACGCCCAGTACCCTCCCTCTTTCGGAAGGGGAGAAAACAGACATTAGAATTGCAACGCCGTTGCCGTAAATCATGGCGCTTCCCAGCCCCTGCAATATCCTCCATAGGATCAGCATCGGGCCGGAGCCGGCGAGGCCGCAAAGGATGGTGGAAGCTGAAAATACCCCTATTCCCCAAACGAAAACGCTCTTTCTCCCGTAAATGTCTGCAATCTTGCCGAAAGGCAGAACGAATATGGCGCCCGGCAGGATATAGACCATGGGAACGAGGGTCATAAAGACCGCGTCCATCCTGAACTCCGCGGCTATTGCCGGCAGGGCGACGTTCGTGCATGACATCATAAAGGGCGACAGGAAAGAGGAAACCATGGCTGCAACGAGGGCAGCCCTCCTCGTCGTCTCGTCGACCCTGGCATCGACGCCGCCGTTCATGGTATATCCTTGAGCCGCATGACCGTCAGTTTAGCACAGACGGGGAGCCGGTCAAAGATATTTGGATGCAATTATTTTCTCGATAAGGTGAAGGGTCCCTTTTGAAGCCGGCTTAGGCGAGGCCCCTCAAGATTTCTATGCCCTTCTCGATAGCCGGGAGCTCTGCGGCAAAAGAGATGCGTACGTTCGACTTCCTCGACGAGAAGACGCTGCCGGGAATGATGAAAAGGTTGCTCTTCAGCGCCCGCTCCACGAAGGCGTCCCCGTCTCCGCCCGGCACTTCGGGAAATATGTAGTAAGCGCCGTTGGGCTTGACCACGCGGAATTTGTCTTTTATTCCCTCGTAGATAAGGTCCCTCTTCTTCCTGTACCCGTCGATCAGCTCGTCCGTCCCGTAATCCAGGGCAATGAGCGCCGCCTTCTGGGCCGTGGAGTTAACGGCGCTGAAAACGTACTGCTGCATGGTGACCATGCTGTCGATGATCTCCCTGGGACCGGCGACGAACCCGATGCGCCAGCCCGTCATGCCCCAGTCTTTGGAGAACCCGCCGAAGGTGAGGGTGTTCTCGTAGAGCTTTCCGAAATAAAAAGGCGACCCATCGTAGGTGAAGCGGTCGTATATGTCATCGGAGAAGACGAGAAGGTTCTTTTCTCTTGCGACGCGCTCCACCATGGCAAATTCGCCCGGCGAATAGACTGCGCCTGTCGGGTTGTTGGGGCTGTTGATGAGGATGACTTTAGTCCTGTCGGAGATGGCGCGCCTCAGCTCTTCTTCCTTCAAAGTGAAGTCCGGATAAGTGTCGATAAAAACGGGCTTTCCGCCGAGAAGGATCACCTGGTATTCATAGAGGACGAAGTAGGGGTCGGGGATTATCACCTCGTCGCCGGGATTCATGACAGCCAGAAAGGCGAGGAGAAGGCCGCCCGTAACGCCCGGCGTTACTATGACGTCTTCGCAGATGATCTCCCTGGCCCGGAGATAGTGGAGGATCTTCTCGCGCAGTTCCGGGATGCCGCCTGACGGGGTATACTTGTTGAACCCCAGGCGTATCGCCCGGACCGCCTCCTCCTTGATTTTGTCAGGCACATCGAAGTCGGGCTCGCCCAGACTCAGGTTTACCGGGTCCTTTACCTTGCGGGCCAAATCGAAGATCTTGCGGACGCCGGATGGTCTGATGGTCTGTACCCGCTTCGCTAGCTCCATAAATGCCCTCCTATGAGCTTACCGGCGCCGTCGGCGCTTCACAAAGCCTGAGATGGGGTCAGCCCGAGGTCGGGGTTTCAAACCCTTTTCGGGTTGACCCCGGCCTCAGCCTGAAAACTAGATAAAAAACGAGGCAGCTAAACCTCGAGGGATTTACATCCCTATCCGCTTGAGGTCCCGGCAGAGAAGCGAGACCTGCTCCAAGTCCATGGGCGCGTCCTGGAGCTTTCCCGAGAGGTAGGCGTCATAGGCGGAGAGGTCGATCAGGCCGTGGCCGCTCCAGATAAAGAGTATCACCTTGGGCTCGCGCTGTTCTTTCGCTCGCTTCGCCTCCTCTATGACCGCCGCTATGGCGTGGTTGGTCTCCGGCGCCGGCACGAACCCTTCCGTCCGCGCCCAGGTGATCCCCGCAGCGAAAGTGTCGTTCTGGTCATAGGCTCTCCCTTCTATCAAGCCGTCCACGAGAAGCCTGCTGACGAGTGGCGCCAGACCGTGATAGCGCAAGCCCCCGGCGTGGATTGGAGCGGGTATGAAGGCGTGGCCGAGGGAGTGCATTGCCAGTAGCGGTGTCATACCGGCCGTGTCGCCGAAATCGTAGACATATGGGCCCTTCGTCATGGTCGGGCAGGACGTCGGTTCGCACCCGATCACCTGGATCTTCTTCCCCTCCGTGATCTTATCGCGGACGTATGGAAAGGCAAGGCCGGCGAAATTACTGCCCCCGCCCACGCAGCCGATCACCACGTCCGGATACTCCCGGACCTTTGCCATCTGCTTCTGCGCCTCGAGGCCCACTATGCTTTGATGCATCAGCACGTGGTTCAATACGCTCCCCAGAGAGTACCGCGTGTCCTTGGAGGTTACGCAGTCTTCGACGGCCTCGCTGATCGCAATGCCGAGACTCCCTGGATGGTCGGGGTTCTGTTCCAAAAACCCTCTCCCCGCACCCGTGTCCGGACTGGGGCTGGGGACGCAGTTGGCGCCCCAGGTCTGCATCAACATGCGGCGATAGGGCTTTTGGTCGTAGCTTACCCGCACCATGTACACCTTCACCTCAAGGCCGAACTGGCTGGCAGCGAACGCCAGGGCGCTTCCCCACTGGCCCGCACCCGTTTCCGTAGTGAGCCTTTTAATGCCGAAGATCTTGTTGTAGTAAGCCTGCGGGATAGCGGTGTTCGGCTTGTGGCTGCCTGCAGGGCTTACCCCTTCGTGTTTATAGTAAATACGGGCAGGCGTGTCGAGGAATTTTTCCAGATGATGGGCCCGGTAGAGAGGGGTAGGTCTCCACATCAAGAGTTTCTCCAGCACGGGCTCAGGTATGTCTATCCACCTCTGCGTCGACACTTCTTGCTCGATCAGATTCATTGGAAACACCGGCGCGAGGTCGTCCGGCCCCACGGGTTGACCCGTCGCCGGATGGAGCGGTGGCGGGAGGGGATTGGGCAGGTCTGCCTGTATGTTGTACCATTTCGTCGGGATTTCCTGTTCCGATAGCAAGATCTTTGTTTCCATGAGTCCTCCTTGTCTATTATTTGAATCCTCGAACCGGGTGCGGCCATGATAAGAAAAGCGAAGCATCGATGTTGCGCGTTTCGGGGGTTACTGCGGTTCCAAAATTGAACATTTTTGTACAGTACCATGAGCTATCATGTGTGTCAAGGCGAATTTTGCAAGTGTCAACGCAAAGTAGAAATGTCCTATTCCAGCAATGCTACACTGCTTCTTTTTCCAAGGAGGCAGGATGGCTGGGGAGGACATTATCATGCTGCGGTGACGAATTTTGCAAGCATTCTTCGGAATAGCACCCGGCTCTCCGGCAATGTCGCAAGGCACGGCCTGCTCTTGCGCTCGCGAGAGACCGTGGGGTAGGATATAGCGTGCTCTCGGTCGTTATCATCACCAGGAATACGAAGGATCTCGTCGCAGGCCTCCTTTCTTCCATGGAGTCGGACGGGTCGTTGATGGCCGCGGCCGGCGAGGTAATCGTCGTTGACAACGGATCGACGGACGGGACGGAGGCAATGATGGCATCCAGATTTACCCGGGTCCTTTATGCGAGGAACGACGAGAACAGAGGGTTCGCCTCAGCAGCGAACACGGGCTGGCGGCGCTCCTCAGGCGAATTTGTCCTGTTCCTGAATTCGGACACCCTTCTCATCAAGGGTGAGACTGTAAAGATGCTCGACCTGATGCGGAAGGACCCGTCGGTCGGCATCGCGGCGCCTCAACTGGTCTACCCGGACATGAGGCCCCAGCGGTCCTTTGCCCCTATACCCTCCCTTGCCCTGGAGATCCTGCCGAGGTTTGCCCTGGAGGCCGTTTTCGGGGGCTCTAGGACCAAGGGCACAGGGCTTTCCGCGCCTGTAGACGTGCCCTCCGTCATAGGTGCGGCATCGATGGTGAGAAGGCAGGTCCTTGACGCTACAGGCGGCTTCGATGAAAGGTTCTTTTTCTTCCTCGAGGAGACGGACCTGTGCATAAGGGCGCAAAAGAAGGGCTTCAGGGTGGTCTTCTTTCCCGCATCCAGGCTCGTTCACCTTCAGGGGAAAACCGTATCCCAATCATGGGTCCGGGGCAGGATAGAGTATTCCATCTCCCTTTACAGATTCATCGGGAAATATCACTCCAGGCTCTACTACGCCGCCTTCGTTTCAGCAAGGATATGCAAGGCCCTTGTCTTTCTTCTGCCCGCGACGGTGCTGCCCTTCGTGCTTTACGGCAAGTCGGTCAGGAGAAGGTACCGTTATTACGTGGCCCTTCTCCTGTGGCATCTGCGCGGGTGCCCGGCAGATGCAGGCTTGCGAATCAGCTCTCAAGAATAAATACCACTTCCAGCGTCACTCTGTATTCGATTATCTTCCCGTCTTCTACCTTTGCCCTCCAGTCCTTGACCTTAAGCCCGGTTATGCCCCTCAAGGTCTTCGAGGCTCTTTTGAATCCGACCATCACCGCGTCGTCAAAGCTCTTCGGAGAGCCGGCTACAACCTCTGTTATGCGCGCTACCCTTCCGTCCATGCTGATGTTCCTCCCTTGTGATCTTTATCGCTAAAAATTAGCAGTGTTGTTGTGGGTATGTCAACCGATTTCCATAAGGGGGGGGTAGGGGGGCCAGGCTCTTTTCGCGCCTAATGCTACCGACTCAGGGCCGCGCGATCCTCACATAGTCTAAAACTATGCTCCGGTCGGCAGCCCTTCGTCGCTACGCATTATCCATCGAAAATAGCTCAGGCCCTACTCGGACCCCATGTACCCCGGGCTCACGGGTGGCAAAGAAGCCAGTGTTTTTTCATGCGGTTCTGGGGTATACTTTTAATCTCGTGCGCCCGTGGCTCAGTTGGATAGAGCGTTGGCCTCCGGAGCCAAAGGCCGCAGGTTCAAATCCTGCCGGGCGCGCTTATATATCATTAATAATATCAGGGGGTTAGGTGATTTCCGGCCCCCTATTTTTCTGTCTCTATACTGTCTCTAGAAGTAAAACTGGACTGATGTATCATCGTTCAAAATCTTGATTGATTTTTCCCCAGTTCGGCCCACGCTCTATCAACGCCAGAAGGCTGTTCGAGCAGGGACAGCGGGTCCTCCCAGGCGAATCGATGCGCTACGGACGCCAAGTACCCACGTCCTCGCGGCTTTTGGCGGGAAAACGGAACGGGAAAAAGGGAAGAGTGGAAACGGCCTCGACCGCCGAGCTCCACGGACGAGAAACCTGACGAGGCCGGAAGCAGAGAATGGACTGCACAGCCGAGGGCCGCATCGAGGATCGAGCAACGCAATCCCCCCTGGACTATGCCGAAGCGGTTGTAGTGGTACTCAGCCGGCTCAATCTCGATGACGGCCCGCCCCGAATCGATCTCGGAAAGATGAAAGTCGACGAGGCTCCATATGCGGGCGGGATGGAGAGACGGCCTTCCTTGACGCCCTGCATATATTCGAGCCCGCTCATACCCGAGCCGGCATAGAGCACTGAGAATGGATCCTGCCAGCTTACCAGCCTTTGCCTTTTCGGGTGTCTCTTTGTCCCTGGCATTGATCCCGTAGAGCAAGGACTGGCGGAAGACAATTTTTCGTGCTTTTCGTGATTATGCTCTTGAAGTATTCGTCAGGTAAATAATACATTTCTTACACATTTTCCTTACGCATGCCCTATCCCTGGGGTTGACAGGGGCGGCCTTTCCCGGTTAAATGAAGAAGGCCAGCATGGGTAAGAGAACTGTTTTCGACGAGCTCGATCCTTTATTCCACCCCCGGTCGGTTGCGCTCATAGGTGCTTCTCGCAAGGCCGGCAAGATAGGCCGGTTGTTCATGGATTGTTTCCTCGACAGTGGTTTCAGGGAACTGTACCCGGTCAACCCAAAGGAGAGCGAGATCCTCGGCCTCAAGGCATACCCCTCCGTGCTCCACATACCGGAACCCGTAGACATGGCGATAGTGATCACGCCTACCGCTTCTGCGCCGGTCGCGGTAAAGGAGTGCGTTGAGAAGGGCGTGAAGACGATAGTCATCAACACTTCCGGCTTCGCCGAGTCGGGAGAGAAGGGAAAAGAGATACAGGATGAGATGGCGAGGGTGGCCCGCAGCGGCGGGTCCCGCATCATAGGCCCTAACTGCGTAGGCATATATTGCCCGGCAGCGAAACTGCCCTACCTTTTGAGACCCGGAAAACAGGTGGGTTCCGTGGGCCTAGTGTCGCAGAGCGGCTTTTTTGCCGATTACCTGGCAGTAACCGCTGCCGAGAACGGAATAGGCTTCAGCAAGGCGATCAGCTGCGGCAACGAGTCGGACCTTAACGCGGTAGATTTCCTGAAATATCTCGGAGAGGACCCGGACACGCGGACGATTGTCGCCTACTTCGAAAACATGAGAGACGGAAGGCGTTTCTACCATGTGGCGAGGGAAATATCGAAGAAAAAACCGATCATACTCTTGAGGGGCGGTCTGACCGAGGGCGGGGCAAGAGTGGCCGTTTCGCACACCGGCGCCCTCGCCGGATCGCGGCCCATCTGGGAGGGCGTCGTATGCCATACGGGCATCGTGAGCGCACAGAACTTCGAGGAGGTCCTCGACTGTCTTTATGCCTTCCATCTTCAACCGATGCCAAAGGGGAACCGGGTTGCCATTATCAGCGGGCCGGGCGGGATTGCGGTCTCCACCACGGACGCCTGCTTCGAGCTGGGGCTGGACGTGCCCCGGTTCTCGCCTGCCACCGCCGTCAAGCTCCAGGCTGCTATGCCGCTTGTAGGGGGCAGCATCGCGAACCCCATAGATGCAAGCCTTGCCTCGCTCCTGGGGCCGCACGTCTATCGTGACGCGATCCGGATATTGTCGGACGAAGACAAAGTAGACATGATGCTTGTGGTTGCCGTGATAGGCGGCGAGTGCCTGCGCGATCTTGTCCTCGAGGCAACGGCAGGCGCAGCGAATAGAAAGCCCCTTGCCGTAACCGTTATGGCGGGGAGCGTGGAGTCTGTGGCCCGCGATCGAAAGCTGCTTCTTTCGAGCGGTATCTCTGTTTATCCGGATGCTTTCAGGGCGGCAAAGGCCCTGCATAAGCTTGCCGGTTACGCCAGATTCAGGGAGGGTCTGCGAGAAAGGCCGGGCAAAGTCCGTTCTGCGAACCGGCCGCGGGCCGATGCCGACTCTAATGTGGCCAATGTCATCGGCAGGGCGGCCGGGGAGGGAAGGACCGTCCTGTCGGAGCATGAGTCAAGGGAAATCCTTCGAGCCTATGGTATACCTGTTGCCAGGGAAATAGAGGCTGCGAACAAGCGTCAATTCCTGAACGCAGTTGCGGACATAGGATATCCGGCAGTCGTCAAGGCGGGTGGCGCGGACCTGAGCCACAAGACGGAACGGGGCCTCGTCTATCTGGATATTCGGACCGAGAAAGAGGCGATCGCCGCCTTTTCGGCTATTCAGGAAAGGCGGAAGGGAATGACAGCCCCTGTCCTTGTGCAGGAGATGGTGAAGGGACAGAGGGAGCTGATCGTAGGACTCGTCAGGGACCCTCAGTTCGGCCCATGCGTGATGATCGGCCTGGGAGGAGTGTTCAGCGAGATCCTGAATGACAACACGTTCCGGCCGGCCCCCTGGACAGGCGGGAGGCGCTCGCCATGATCGGAGAGCTGAAGGGGCGGGCATGCCTCGGGTCTTTCCGCGGCCTTCCGGCGGCCGACCTCGACCGGATCGCCGACATACTGATCAAAGTGGCCGCAATCGGTATCGAGCGGCCCGAGATTAAAGAGATAGATATGAACCCCGTAATAGTCTCGGACGACACTCCCGTCGCCGTCGATGCCCTGATCGTACTCGTGTCATAAGGGAGGTCGAGGAATGGGACAGCGCTTAAAAACAGTCGATCTACCTTACCTTTTGAACCTCCTCCGCATGCGCGGAGGGGGAGGAGATTTACGGGTAAACGGAAAGCACAATGGACCATTGTTACATGAGCTTCCTCGAATCTATGAAATTCTGGATGGTCGGGTAGGCGACTTCATAGATTCTGGCTATGTTGGCTCGATTGACGCCTTTGGCCAGATAAGCCTTTATCTCCTACTCCTTCCCGTCGAGCTTGCTCTTTCCAATGGAACCTTTGGGTCTCCCAAGGAGCTTCCCTTCAGCCCTTGCTCGTGAGAGGCCCTTTTTCGTCCTCTCCGATATGAGATCACGCTCAATCTCGGCGAACGGGGAGAACATTGTGACCATCACCTTCGTGGGGATGTCGGCCCTGCCGTTCAGGTTAATGTTTTCCTTCAGACAGACTACCCTTACTTTCTTCTTCAAAAGCTCGTCCACGAGAATTGCGATCTGCCCGACCGTCCTATCCAGACGGGAGAGCTCCGCCACGATGAGAATGTCGCCTTCTCGGAGTTGCTCAAGCAGCTCGTCGATCTTCCTCTCTTTGGGAAACCTCCGTGAACTGGCCTTCGAGCCCACCCAGGCGCCGATTCCTGATGTGCTTGGCGTTCGCGTACTCAAGGATCGCAAGCTTTTGGTTTTCGGTGTTCTGCTTAACTTATCGGTGCTCACTCTGAGGTAACCTACGGTCGCCATTGCTCTTTTTGTATAAACTTGCGGTTGGAAGCATTCTGCGCATCTCCTAGCCGCCCCCTGTGCCTACCTGCTCACCGGTCACAAAGCCAGCGGAGTTGGGTGTAATCTTGTAAATGGACCAGGTTGAGAGAATCGATTGTAGGGCAATTCGTGAGGCCATTCTTTGAACAATGAAGAACCTTTCTCCAATTTCAATTAAAAATAGTATTGACTCCGGGCAGGATGTCGGGTTAGATTGAACCAATGGAACGTTATCCCAATCTAGGTGGTAAAGCGCTCCTGTTTGTCTTTTTTCTCTGGTTTCTCTGGTTTATTAACATAATCGCTAGGGTTGTCTTTGCTCCGATCTTACCTCTCGTCGAAGATGAGTTTAAGATTAACCATGCGTTGGCAAGTAGTATTTTCTTATTTCTATCAGCGGGATATGCTTCTGCAGTGTTAGCTGCTGGTTTCTTCTCCGGTAAATTTGGTTACAAGAAATCTATTGTCCTCTCACTAGGAGTCCTGAGCCTGGTTGCTTTTTTGGTCCCTTGGGTGCGAAGCTTCTATCTGCTTTATCTTTTCGCTTTTGCGATCGGTTTCTCTGTCGGTTTCTATCTTCCCTCAGTCATTCCACTGATCACTGAATATTACTGTGAAAAAACCTGGAGTAGAGCAATCGCGATTCATGACTCCGGAGCCCCGAGCGCCATCTTTGCAACCCCTTTTTTTGCCCTGTTTCTTCTCCACTTTTTCCCATGGCAAGGAATATTTGTAGTGCTTGCATGCATTTATCTCTTGTCCGCTATTGTTTTCTGGTTTGTGAGCAGTGAGGTAAAGGTCAGCCATCCACCCAAAACAGTTTTCAGAGATCTTGTTAAAATCAAATCGCTCTGGCTAATGGTTATCATTTGGATTTTTGGTGCGGGAGGACAACTCGGTATTTACTCTATCGTCCCCCTTTATCTGACAAAAGAGCTTCAGCTGGATATTGGCCACGCAAATACAATATTAGGCGTTTCCAGGTTGGGAGCTATTGGCATGGCCATATCATGTGGTGTTCTCATGGGCAGGTTTGACCTCCGAAAAATCATGTTCATCGTAATGATTATCGCGGGTAGCCTTACAATTCTTTTGGGATTGGTTTCGATTAGATATATCGGAATCGTTCTCTTCCTGCAGGCATTCTTTTTGCAAGCCTTCTTTCCGGCAGGACTTGTAGCGATCGCGAAAATATTCAACCGGGAAATGAGAAGCATGGCCACGGGCATCATTATATCCGTGAGCGTATTTTTTGGAGCAGGAATAATTCCGTATCTACTTGGAGTATCCGGTGACACGATAAGCTTTAGACTGGGCATTACCATTCTTGGGGTATTTACATGTCTCTCTAGCAGGTTTATTTTGAATCTAAAGGAACTTGAATTCCAACGAAGTTTCGCGATTATTTAAGATTCTTCTTTTCAGTGTGAGCGATTGGTCAAATCATGGTGACCATAGTATCGAGTTAGTGCCAGATGCTCACGATATACTTTATCGTTTTTAAGCGTTAAATTATGCGAGGGGGTACTGTCAAATATCTTTCGCACTTTCCATAGCAACCCCGCCCCGGTTATGCCTCTATACTTTCGGCAACCCCGTCTTTGAGGCGCTCCATCTTCAGGTATTGGCTCATTCCCCATCTCGTTCCCGCAATGTGTCTTAGGCGGGCAGCCACGAGCATGAGCGCCGAGTTGCCGTCGGGGAACGAGCCTACTACCCGTGTGCGCCTCCTGATCTCCTTCATGATCCGCTCAAGGGGATTGTTCGTTCTGATCCTCCTCCAATGTTCGCGGGGGAATGCGTAGTAGCTCAAGGTCTCATGGATGCCCTCGTCTACAAGATCCGCTGCCTTGCCGAGCTTCATGGCCTTGAGCTTTGCGACCACTGCCGATGCCTTTCTTTGCGCCTCTGCTTTGTCCTCCTGGGCATGGATGGCGGTGAGCATGGCAATAATCTCCCGTATCCTCCCCTTGGGCGCAAGGGTCACGATGTTCCGGTAGAAGTGGACGATGCAGCGCTGCCATAGGGCGTCTGGATAGAATAGGGCCAGGCTCTCGACGAGACCTATGCACTTGTCGGATATGAAGAGCTCCACTCCCGTGAGGCTTCTTTCTTTGAGGTAGCGCAGGAAGGAGGTCCAGCTCTCCTTATCCTCCCTCGCCCCTTCCGCAACCCCCAGTATCTCACGGTATCCCTCACGGTTGACCCCGATTGCTACCAGTACCGAGACGTTGCGTACTTCCCCTCCCCAGCTTCGCTTCAGGGAGATACCGTCAAGGTACACATAGGGGCGCTCCCCCTCGATCGGCCTCTTTCTCCATTCCTCGATGGTGGCATATATCCTGGCATTGAGATTGGAGATGGTGCCGGGACTTACCTTGCTGCCCCATAAGGCCTCGGTGATGTCCTCGACGCGTCTCACCGAAACTCCTGCGAGGTACATCTCGACTAGCGCCTCTTCCACTGAGGATTCTCGCCTGCGGTACCGGTCGATGATTGCGGTCTCGAAGGGGAGGCCCCTCAGCTTGGGCATCCTGATATCCACCTCACCGGCTTTTGTCTGGAGAGTGCGCGTGTAATGGCCCGCCCTGCGGTCCCTGCGGGATTCCGTCCGTTCATACTTTCGGGCGTTGCAGAGGCGCGATGCTTCCTCATCCAGCAGCGCATTGAGCGTCTCCTGTACCGTTCCCCTTACGATCTCTCCCAAGTGCTCCTTTATCTGCTGCTCATTAATCTGGATTATTCTGCTTTCCTGTGTGTTAGACTGTTTTTGGGCCATGGCCTTCCTCCTTACCGGTATTGTTTTGGTGGTGCTTAACATTACCAGATTCGAGGTTGCCATGGCTCAATTGTGCGAAAGATATTTTACGTTATCTGCGAGGGTCTTTACTTCCTCGTTGAGCTTTTGAATTTACGCACTTTTAAGTATCAGTTATGTTCAGGAGGGAAGAATTGTCTTTATCAAAACCATTTTGAGTGTGATCCCCCCGACGGCCGAAGTTTGCCTATTTCTGGATGCCTAACCTTTTCATTCGAGATTCTAATGTGGATGGATTGATCTCGAGAAGCTCGGCAGCTCCTCCAGAGCCACGTACCTTCCATCCGGTTTTCTGTAGCGCACTCAGAATGTAAACACGTTCGTTTTCCCTGAGAGTGGAGAAAGCTTTTGGGGACGTTGAACTGATATAGAGTTGAGGCACGTGTAAATGCGTATCGGAGCTCAAAATGACTGCCTTCTCGATAATATGTTCTAGCTCCCTTACATTACCAGGCCAATCATATTCAATCAGTTTGTCCATCTCTGCCTTACCAATTTTGTCAACATCCCTTCCCATTTTCTTTGAGTACATCTTTAAGAAATGGTAGGCTAATTGTGGTATATCTTCTTTTCTCTCTCTAAGCGGGGGAACATTTATGGGAAATACATTAATCCTATAGTAGAGATCCGCTCTAAACCTTTGCTCGTTGGCCTCCTTTTGAAGATCTCGATTGGTAGCTACCAAAAGACGGAAGTCTGACTGATGGGTTTCACTTCCTCCTACCCTTTCAAATTCTTTAGTCTGGAGGACTCTTAAGAGTCGTATTTGAACCTCCGGTAGAAGATCACCAATCTCATCAAGAAAAATTGTACCTTTGTCGGCCAATTCAAAACGTCCGACGTGTCGACTTGTGGCACCAGTAAAAGCTCCCTTTTCATGACCAAATAACTCACTTGTAATAAGGCTTTCAGGGAGAGCATTGCAATCTACTCGGATAAGAGTTGTATCTCGCCGATGACTCAGACGGTGAATCGCCCTAGCAACCAACTCTTTTCCGACGCCAGTTTCACCTAAAATAAGGACGGTACTATCTGTAGCGGCTACTTGCTCCACTTGGGCAAATATCCTCCTAATGGCCGGACTTTCCCCAACAATGTTGTCAAAGCGAACGTTCTGGAGGCCTTGCACTTCGTAAAATAGTTTTTCTTTTTCCAGCTCTTGACTAAGACGCTGTATTTTCTCACGTGCTTTATCGTTCTCCAGGGCAAAGGCAGCTAGAGATGCAAAGTAACTGAGAAGATCTAGGTCCGATTCTTTGAAGGCATTCCTGATCAGGCTATTGTCATGATATGAGACACCAACCACTTTTCCTCGGAGAATTAAAGGTACGGCCATGCAAGACAGAATGGCATTATTAGAGCGATAATCGTCAAGCACACTCCTCTCTAAAATACGACCTTTACCTGTAACCGATACCTCTTCAATTAATTTCATAGAAGATTGAAAATTTAAATCATAAATTTGACTAGATGTGAGATTTTTAGAAGCCCTTATACTAAACTGCGAGGGATTCGCACTGTCATCAAAAAACATTATAGCTCCTCTTTCGGCCCCAGCTACTCTATTCACAGTGGCAATTATGTATTGGAACAAATCTTTGTTGTCTCGAATTGCAACAACTTCTTTTCCTATGTTTCGAATCTCCGCCAGAAGATTTTCACCTTGTGTATCTTTTATTAAAGGTTTGAAGTCATCTGGAATTAGTGCCATATCGTACGAAGATAATATTTTGATCGCTGAAACGGCTGTTTCTTTTGCTTTCCGATCCTCCCCTGAGGATAAGAGTAAGCGTGTTATTTCTATCATTGAACGGGCAGCCTCTATCTGGTGCCCCGACTCCTCAAGCAATTTAAGCGAAAGATTGAGTAAACGAAGCACCTTACTGTTAGGCATCCTTTGTTCCTGAAAGAAAAGAGCCTTATACCTGCAGGCTATCCCTCGTATGAATATATTTTTAGACCTTATCATCTTATTAAGTTCTCCCTCAAAAGAAATTCCCTGGATGCGAGGAAGTTTGTTAAGTTCAATAGCCAAGCAAAGTTCAAGGAAAAACGGGAAATCTCTCATCGTAACGTGAACGTCCTCGCTATATTGAGTGAATTCATTCAGATAGGCAGCGGCCTGCTCCATATTTTCAGAAAGATAATACGCATAGGCTAGGTATAAAGCTCCCCAAATATGTATCCATCGATTTCCCTCACGAACTGACCCCTCCACGGAAGATGTCAAGTGTTCAATAGCATCCGAAATATGGCGGACCTCAAGCATGACACCTCCTATTGCTGCCTCAGCTTGTGCCGCCATGTATCCATCTCCTCTCTCCTGACAGTGTATTCGTACAGCCTCAAGCATCCCAAGCCCTTGAGTGAACTGTCCGTTTTGCGCGTAACAACGACCTACTATTATTAGAGCCAGCAGTGGGAATCGTCCAATGGGATAGTTCTCGACTTCAGGTACAAATTCCGCATAACTGTTCAAAATCTCCCGATATCTGCCGTGCCAGTAAAGGAAGCAGATTCTAAAAATAGCAGCAGAACGAAGTAAGCTTGGGTCTTTCAGTTCTTTGGCTAGGGACCATCCATTTTCGAAATGTCTTAAAGCACTGGGGTAGTGGAATAGGAGCCATTCGTTCTTAGCAATGTGCATCTCTAAAAGGGCAAGAGGAACTTTTGCACTATATTTTCTTGCCCGCATAACAGCTTTTTTAAGCAATGAGATGACCTCTTTGGGACTGTGCCTAGCTGTTGAAATTTTAGAATATTTGATGGTAGTTTCGACAAATAGACGATCTGGTTCTTCTCCGGAACAATTGAGTAAGTCGTTAAGCGCTTTGGCGTAACAGCGAAGAGCTTGCTCAATATGAAAGCTTGACAGAAAGTTATCTCCAGCCCTAACAAGCAACTGGCAGCCCCCTTCGTCATTTTTAAGGTAGAGAATATGATTTGAAAGAGCTTGGGATTTAATGTTGTCATCAGGAAGCTCCTTCAAGAGGATATCAGCTATTCGTTTATGTAATTCTTGCTTCTCATCAGCGGGCAAAATGTCCCGAAATCTCTGACGCTCACTCAAGTTTACGAAACAAAAAGTGCATGGATCTTTCTTGATTAAGAAGCCGTCCTTGATTGCTTCTTCAAAGGTAAGAAGGATATTAGACGTTCTTTCTTGCACCAACTGCTCGATCCAATCGATGGAAAAGTCTCCATCAAAAAGGGCAGCTATCGATAATATTCGACCATCTTTAGTTGAATACGAATTAAAAATACTGGCAATTTCATCCATAATACTTTCCTCCGGGATACGTTCAATAGTTGTGGCATGACAAGTTCAGCGTATCCTAATTTATTCTCCATTTACGCAGCCTGGTTCGCTTCGTCTGCGAACTCGCCATCGACGAACCGGACCCCTTCAATCACTTTGCCGATCAGCCTATATCCTTCGAGTCGCTTCCAGGTTTTCTCCGCCTGTTTACAGAGCTTGAAGACCATCGTCAGGGTGGCGAGCCTGGTCCCGCAGCCTTTTGTCTTTTGCGTTCTGTGCCGCCCCGTGGAAAAGGTGGTTTCAATGGGGTTGGTGGTCCTCGGGTGTACCCAATGCTCGGCAGGGAAGTCGTAGAAGGTAAACAGCTCGTCCTTGTCGTTCGACAGGCACTCGCAAGCCTTCGGGAACTTCGCACCATAGACAGAGAGAAAGGAGCTGTAGGCGACAAGCGCCTGTTCCTTTGTCGGTGCCATGTACATGTCGTGGATCTTCTCCTTGGCCTTCGGCTGTGCTCCCGAGGGCATCTTCTCCAGAACATTGGCGGTCTTGTGCACCCAGCACCCGGGGTAGACTTCCGGGAGTGCTGCCCAGAACCCTAGGCTCCCGTCCCCTATCGCCAGTCGAGGACCATCCGTAAATCCTCTCTGTTTCAGATCTAGCAAGAGCTCCATCCATGATGACTTGCTCTCCCGGTATCCGTCGAGGATGGCGACGAGTTCCTTCTCCCCGTCCTCACGCGCTCCCATCACCACAAGGAAGCACATCTTGTTCGTGTCGGGCTCTTCGAGCCGGACGTTGAAATATATGCCGTCAACCCAGAAGTATACGTAGCGTGTGCCGGCGAGATCGCGGCTTGACCAGTCACGGTACTCCGTCTCCCATATCCTTTTCAGGCGGACGATGTTGGCTGCCGAAAGGCCCTGGACGTTGGGGCCGAGGATTGATTCGAGGGCAGAGGCCATATCCCCGGTCGATATCCCTTTCTGGTAGAGGACAGGGAGGAGCTTGTCGATCGTCGGGACGCGGCGCATGTAACGAGGCAGGATGTTGCTGGTGAAGGATTCACCTTCACGTTTGTCGTTGATCCTGGGTTGCCGGATTCTCAATGGACCGACCCCTGTTATCAACTTCGATTTCCGCCAGGAGCAACTTTCTAGCTCCTTCCTGGATGATCTGCTCCAGAACCGATTTCGGATCTTCTCCTGCCTGCTTTTTCTCGTCGATAGGTTCATCATTCTTCACGGGCGTATCCTTTCTCCCTGCTTCTGACAGGGAACTATGGGTCATTTGGTGTTCCCATTAGGATACGTCTTCTTTCTGTCCATGAACAAGATTGGATTATACCCCACCCCCTTCTACCAAACCACGATATTTCGTGCAAGATTATACGATATATCATGGGAATAAATCCGCCTTTTTTTTCAATTGCACAATTGGCCGAAATCATTTGAGTTTTCGATGGGGCATGGCTGGCATCTTTATTGCTATCCCCGAATCTACCTTGCTTTTAAATGAAAGATGAGTCTAACACGATATTACATTAAAATCAAATGACGTTGTTCAGGGGGGTGACCTTTGCAGATTAAAGCCAAATTAGCCAAATTCGTTGGTGGAGATAACGTTTCTGACGATCCGGAGGTGTTGAGAGTTTCTGCTGCTGACCATAGTTTAGAAAAGCTGCGGATGCCGAGTTACATTGTGCGCCCAAAGGATGCAAAAGAAATTCAGGACGTCATTCAACTCGCCAACGAATGTAAGTTGCCTGTTTATCCTTCTAGTTCGGGTATCCATTTTAATGGGTCTGCTCTCCCTCTACAAGGGGGTATGATATTAGACTTGCGAAGAATGAACCGCATATTGGAGATTGATGAAAGGAATAGAAAAGTACGTATCGAACCGGGGGTTACTTGGCCACGACTGCAGGCTGAATTGGCAAAAAAACAACTTATGGCAATGATGCCTTTATTACCACATCCATTAAAATCTGTTGTCACAAGCCACCTAGAGAGAGAGCCTATCGTCATTGCCAAATATGAATATGCAGACCCGATGCTGACAATGGAGTTTGTATACCCTACCGGGAAGGTTATGCGGACCGGTTCAGCTGTTGTGCCTGGAGCTACTGCTACAGCGGTATCCGACTGCGTCTTTCCAGAAGGCCCGGGTATAGACCATTGGAGGCTTCTCCAAGGAGCTCAGGGTACCATGGGAGTGGTTACCTGGGCTAATGTTAAAGTAGAATACTTGCCTGCAACGAACAAGGTGTTTTTCATTCCTTTTAAAAGAATCGAGGAAGCTATTGAACCTCTTTACAAGATTCAGAGATCCATGATAGGACTGGAATGTTTTCTCTTAGATTCCACCAACTTGGGAACCATCTTAGCTGACAATGTACAGAGTGATATAGAAAAGCTTAAAGAAGGTTTACCAAAATGGACCCTTGTAACGATACTCGGTGGAGGCAAAAGACGCCCTGAAATGAAAATTGAATATGAAGAAGAAGCTTTAAGAGGAGTAAGCAAAGAAGTTCCATTTAATATCATGTCTTCTCTCCCCGGGATACCAAGAGCAGATAAAAAGCTGTTAAAGATATTACGTGGCGGTTGGCCGGAGGATAAGGTTTACTGGAAATTTGCTTATAAAGGTTCCTGCAAAGACATCTTCTTTTTGACTACACTGGAAAAAGTCCCTGGATTCCGCAAGGCCATTACGGACTTGTTAGTGAGTTATAACATCGTGGATTTTGGGTTTTATGTACAACCAATAGAGTACGGAAGAGCCTGTCACTTTGAATGCAATATTTATTACAACAACTCAGAATCGAGGCAAAAAGAATTGTTACGCACCGTTAACAAGGAAGCTGCTCAGCTCCTCCTAGATTTGGGAGCCCTCTTCACGCGCCCTTACGGGATTCTTGCCGAAATTGTATATGACAGAACAACAAGCTACACTGAAACTCTTAAGAAACTGAAATCATTATATGACCCGAACAATATTCTTGCCCCAGGCAAGCTATGTTTCAAATAAGGAGACTAACAGTGATGAAGCTAGAAGAGTATTCACATGATGCTAAAACTTGCATTCGATGCTCAAATTGTAGATGGATTGACCAGAATTATATCCGAAGCCATAGGTTCTCTCAGATCTGTCCAATAAACGCAAGGTACGGCTTTGATGCCTATTCCGGTGGAGGGATGCTAACCATTACAAAAGCCTTGTTGGATGGTAAATTGGAATTCACATCACGACTGCAAGATGTTCTATACAAATGTCTCCTTTGCGGTGCATGTGATATAAGATGCAAACGTAATTTAGATATTGAGGTTTTGCAGACCCTAGAGGCATTAAGGGCAACAGCTGTCCAGCAGGACCGCGGTCCTCTTGAACCTCATAAAGCAATAGCTCGCAAGATAAGGGAAAGCGGTAATCGGTATGGGATCACAAATAAAAAACGCCAAAGGTGGTTACCCAAAGGAGTTCTCCCAACGCAAGAAGGCGGTATCCTATATTTCATAGGTTGCAATTCGTCATTTGTGCAAACGGAATTAGCTCGTTCAACAATCAAGATTCTTCAAAAGTCGAAAATTCCCCACATGGTATTGCCAGACGAATGGTGTTGCGGTCACGCGTTATTGACAACTGGCCAAGAAGATAGAGCAAGGGAAGTTGTGGAACACAATATAAGAGCTATTGAATCTAGCGGCGCGACCACTGTTGTTACCTCCTGCGCAGAATGTTATCAGACCCTAAAAGTGAAATACCCACGGCTTCTGGATAAGAAAACTGAAGATATGAGTTTTAAAGTAGTGCACATAGCGGAATACGCAGAGCAACTTTTCAAAAACGGAGTTTTGAAATTAACCAGGCCGATAAACATGAGGGTTACTTATCATGATCCGTGCCATCTTGGGAGATTAAGTGAACCCTGGAAGCCTTGGCATGGTGTGTTTGGCCAATTCGGTATTCCAAATCCACCAAGAGAGATGCGTAGAGGCACTTTTGGTATCTATGAACCTCCTCGTGAACTTCTAAAGAATATCTTAGGGTTGGAATTGATAGAGATGGAACGGGCTAGAGAGCAGACATGGTGTTGTGGTGCTGGAGGTGCCGTCAGGGACGCTTTTAAAGATTTTGCATCATGGACGGCTCAAGAGAGAATAGAAGAAGCGAGTTTAACGGGTGCAGAGGCCATTGTGTCATGCTGTCCTTGGTGTGAGGAAAATCTGAAAGATGCCGCTGGACAGAATGGCAATGGCATGATGGTTTATGACCTCGTACAATTGTTGGCTAACGCCATTTAATTTAAAAACGGAGAGGTGTTATGAGTTTAATTAAAGAAGCTTATCAAGCTTTAGAGTCTATAGTCGGGGAGGAGAATATATCGAATGATCCCGTCATTTGTGAAGCCCAAATGGGGGGTGCGGGTGGAACAAATGTCTGGGACAAAGGGAACATAAGACCTGCTTGTGTTGTTTTGCCAAAAACTACAAGAGAGGTTCAGGATATTATACTTATTGCAAATAGATACAAGCTACCTTATATCCCTACAAGCGCTTCGATGTCTGTGTTTCTTTCTGCCACCTTGCCGAATACTATAATAATAGACCTAAAAAGGATGAATCGTATAGAAATTGATGACAAAAACATGTTTGCTGTTTGTGAGTCAGGAGTTTGTAGTGCTGATCTTTTTGCTGAAGTAACAAAGAAAGGGCTATGGTATGTGGTTCCGGCATGCGGTGGTCAAGCCTGTGTAGTGGCTAACACTGCTGTTCACGGTATGGCACCTTCGATGTACCGATTTGGCTACCCATACCGACGCATTCTTGCTACAGAGTGGGTTCTGCCTAACGGCGAGTTGCTTAACTTGGGCTCAACTTCCCTCCTAAGAGATTATTTTTGGGGGGAAGGTCCTGGTCCCGACCTGAGGGGTATTTTGAGAGGTACCCTAGGGCCTTTCGGTGGTATGGGGGTAATTACAAAGATGGCAGTAAAGTTATTACCATTTCAACCCGAAGCCTTGGAACCCACCGGCATCTCACCCATAACCGCTCTGAAGCTACCTCCCAAAAGAATGAAATATTTCAATATAACATTCCCTACTATTGAAGTAGCTGTGGATGGTTTGTACGAGATTGGTAGAAGTGAGATAGGAGTGATGTCAATAATGATAGCTTCTATATTTAGATATGTGGCTAGAGCGAGGGGACAAGGCACTGCAGCTTTCTGGGAAGAGTGGAGCAAAGCCGAAGACAATATAGATTGGAAAAACACATTTGTCCGGGTGCTATTAATCGGATCTACATCAGAGAAACAACTAATCTATGAAGAGCAGGTATTAAAAGACATTGTTGCTGAACTTGGAGGAAAGATTAAGGAAGGACGCCCAATAGATGAAAGTCAATTGACGAGTCCTGATGCCATCTGTTCATTTTTTGTCACTGGAACCTTCCATCCAACGGAGTTAACCTTTGAATCTCTAGATGCCGCTCTGAAGATTGCTCGCTTAAGGGCTGAGGCCAGGAAGAAATATCGAGGGATATTGGCTGAAGACCATGGCTATCTTGGATGGATGTATGCAACGGAACTTGCGCATATGTCCTACTACGAATTCATCAGCTATGGAGATATTGAAGATAAGGAGAGCCTTTCTAAGCTCGAGTTGGAGTCTATGCTGAGTGATATTGAGGTGGGCGGATTCACAATGTATCAAGATGCAAGCATCCTAGGACCGGCATGGCTTAACTACCATGAAACGCTGCGGGATATCAAAAAAACATTCGATCCTAACAATGTATCAAATCCCCCTAATCCCGAAAGGATGCTCTGGAATGCTTTTCCCGAAGGCTTGGCTAAGAAGAGCTCTGATAATTGGAGTTAACCTTTTTATAAGGAACTATGGCGGCGGCTATTGGATTTGACGTTTTGTTAAATTCTTCTAGAGCGAGGTTGCGATGTTCATTAATTATGAAAAGGAAGGAAGAATTGCAACTTTTACCCTAAATCGTCCAGAGGTAGGCAATGCTGTAAATTTACAAATGGTCATTGAGCTAAGGGAATCCATGTTAGATTTCCGGGATGACGATGGGTTGTGGGTGGGTATAGTTACCGGTAGTGGTAATGCTTTCTGCAGTGGAGCTGATATTAACGATTTCCTTCCAGTCCTCCAAAAGAGTCGGTTAAAACCTTGGGCCATACCGGATACGCCAATACGCGGATTCAATCTTTACAAACCACTAATTGCCGCTATTAATGGGGTGGCATATGGTGGTGGATTAGAATTAGCTCTTGGCTGTGATATTAGAGTAGCTTCAGAAAATGCACGGTTAGGTCAATTAGAGGTTACGGTCGGGATGATGCCTGGGTGGGGAGGGACTCAGAGATTACCTCGTCTGATCCCATGGAATATGGCAGCCGAGATGATATTTACGGGAAAGCCCATAGATGCTCATGAAGCATATCGTATCGGATTGATCAATAGAGTGGTCCCACAAGATAAACTTATGGATACAGCGAAGGAAATAGCAACTAATATATGCAAAGTGGGACCGTTAGCGGTAAGGAAGGCTAAAGAGGCAATGCTCAAAGGTATAAATATGACTTTAGAATATGGCTTGGAGTTAGAGGATACATTAGTAGGTTATGTGACTTCTTCGGAAGATTTTACCGAGGGTATTAAAGCCTATAAAGAAAAGAGGAAACCCATATTCAAAGCGAAGTAATCTTGACGAGCTACAAGGAGAGAAACACATGGAAATCAAAAAAGTAGGTGTGGTCGGCTGTGGAATAATGGGATCGGGAATTGCCCAGGTATGTGCTCAATCGGGATACCAAGTGCTGGTTTCGGATATAAATGAAGAAAGACTAAATAAGGGGTTGACATCAATTGACAAGACCCTGGCCAAAAGCGTAGAAAAAGGAAAACTCTCTCAAGAAAATAAAGATTCAATCCTATCCCGGATTAAAGGCTTTGTCAGCGCTAATGACTTCTCAGATTTCTCTGAGTGTGACCTCATAATAGAGGCTGTTACGGAAGATCTGGGGATAAAGAAGCAAGTATTTACCATGATTGATGAAGTCTGTCCAGGTCAAACAATCTTGGCTACCAATACTTCAACATTGTCAGTAATTAATCTGGCCGCGATGACTAAGAAATCGGATAAAGTAATGGGAATGCACTTCTTTAATCCGGCGCCGATTATGCAGTTGGTGGAACTTGTTAAAACTATTGCTACTAGTAATGAGACTATCGAAGTTGGGAAGGAGTTCGCCAAATCTTTAGGTAAGACGAGTGTTATTGCAAACGATATTGACGGTTTCATTGCTAATCGCGTGACCACACCTTTCTTCCTTACTGCTGTTCGCATGGTTGAAGCGAATTTCGCTACAGCCGAAGACATTGATACAGCGATGCGTCTGGGCTACAACCACCCTATGGGGCCATTAGCATTATTGGATCTTATCGGGCTTGACACTTTTCTGCGCGGGATTAGTTCCATGTACGAAGAAACTAAGGATCCTCAATTCGCCCCTCCGACATTGCTGAAAAAAATGGTCGCTGGCGGGTGGCTTGGTCGGAAGACGGGAAGAGGCTTCCATATTTATAAGTGACTGGATACACGTCCTTAAACATTTTGGTATTTCCAAGGAGGTTTTTATGAATCGGGATGTTTTCGTAGTGAGTGCTGTGCGGTCAGCTATTGGTGACTTCGGAGGTGGTTTTAAGTCGCTAGCTCCACTTAATCTTATTAGTCCGGTTGTTAAGGAATCGATTGAACGTTCGCGTTTGCCGATAGATAAGATTGGCAAAGTCATCTTGGGAAATACCCTCGCAGTGCTCACTGCAAATATTGCGAGGCAGGCAGCTATTACTTGCGGAATTCCGCCGGAGACACCCGCCTTTACCGTACACTGCGCTTGCGCCAGTGGTATGCAGGCCCTTATCAGCGGCGTTTCTGGCTTAATCCTGGGTGAGGCCGAGACGGCAGTAGTAGGTGGAGTGGAATCGATGAGCAATGCGCCCTATATATTGGCTTCCGCCAGATGGGGTCAACGTCTCAGACACGCTCAGGCTGTGGATCTGCTATGGTGGGGGATGCAGGAAGATCCTATTATGGGGGGTATGGGTTTAGCCGCTGACTTTTTGGCCAAAGAATATAATATTTCGCGAGAGGAACAGGATGAGTTTTCCGCCCTGTCGCATCAGCGGGCGCTTGCTGCCCAATCAGAAGGTTATTTCACCGATCAAATCGTGCCAATTGAAGTAAAGGAAGGTTCAAAGGTTAAGGTGGTGAACACGGATGAGCATCCTCGGGCCGATGCGACCGCGGATAAGTTAGCCAAATTACCTCCGGCCTTCTCGCCCGAAGGGACTGTGACCGCAGGTAATGCCAGTAGCATCAATGACGGAGCTGCAGCTATTGTACTTGCAACCGCTGAAGCCTGTAAGAAATATGGACTGACACCCTTGGCTAAGGTTGGAGTATGGTCCATTAAGGCAGCGCCTCCGAAAATGACAGGGGTAGCGCCGGTACCGGCGGTCCGGGAAGTATTGGAATTGGCTGGTTTGGCTTTATCAGACATTGGTTTGATTGAAATGAATGAGGCCTTTGCCTCGTATTATCTCTCCTGTGAAAAGCTACTGAAGCTAGATCGATCCAAAGTCAACGTGAATGGAGGCGGAATTTCGCTTGGGCATCCTGTGGGAGCCACTGGATGTCGTTTGCCGGTCACCTTAACTTACGAGATGATCCGCCGTGATATTCAGCTAGGTCTAGCCACTCTATGTGCTGGAGGAGGGATGGGATATGCCATTCTTTTGAGGCGGGATTTCTTATGAGTGATGTTATTCTGTTTTCAAAACACCCCTTCATAAAAAGTGCAAGAGGAATGGGACTTTATAGTTACCTAGCTGTACAGACTGATTATTACGAAAAGGGGTCATTGAAGTTACGGTTCACTGAATAGGGAGGATAAAGACTATTACGATGGCAAAGGAAGTTGTAAGTTTCATTGTAAATGGAAATTCGTATGAGCTCTCGATAGAGCCAAATATGACATTAATCCAAGTTTTAAGAGATGAGATTGGTCTTACCGGGACAAAACATAGTTGCGGAGTTGGTGCATGTGGAGCTTGCACCGTGTTAATCGATGGCAGGGCTGTGCTCTCGTGTTTAACCTTGGCTATTGATGCAAAAGGTAAAAATATTATCACAATTGAAGGATTGACTGAAGGTGCCATTTTGCACCCAATTCAGCAGTCGTTTGTGGACCTTGGTGCTATACAATGCGGTTTTTGCACACCAGGGATGATTCTATCAGCTCAATCCCTGCTAGATGAGAATCCGCATCCCACGCGAGAAGAAGTGAGAGTCGCGTTATCAGGCAATTTGTGCCGGTGCACAGGCTATATGAAAATATTTGATGCGGTATTGGCTGCAGCAGACAATGAGGAAGGAGTAAAGCTAGCCATGAGTGGGGATCTGTCCGCTGTTGGAAAACGGCTGCCCCGAAAGGATTCAATGGCTAAAGCCACAGGAACAGCTGAATATGCAAGCGACATGAAGCTCCCCGGTATGCTAATCGGAAAAGTACTCAGGAGTCCCTACCCTCATGCAAGGATACTCAGTATTAATAAATCTAGAGCTGAAAAACTTTCAGGCGTTGAAGCGGTGGTAACCGTTGAAGATGCTATTATTACGCCTACCAGTTTCGACATAGGCGTTGTCAAACTTCCGAAAGAGGCGCTACGACGCCCTCACCGATATATTTTTAATGACAAGGTGCGCTATGTTGGGGAGCCTGTAGCTGCTGTGGCTGCCATCAATCAAAGCGTGGCTGAAAAGGCATTGGAGTTGATCGAGGTGAAATACCAAGAACTCCCGGCGGTATTTGACCCGGTAGACGCCATGGAGCCTAGCGCGCCTTTAATACACAACCGAAATATTGCGAGAAAGGTTCCTTATAATTTTCCAGAGGGCGATGTGAAACTGGGTTTTGAACAAGCTGATTTGGTGTTGGAAGATACTTTCGGTACCACCAGGCAGGTGCATTGCTGCTTAGAGCCAATGACAATTATTGCCAACTTTGACATCAATGGTAGACTAACTATCTGGTCTCCCGCTCAAGCCCCACATATCGGCAGAAGAGAGATTGCACATATATTCAGTATGTCTCAGAGCATGGTGAGGTTAATTAGCCCCTTTGTAGGGGGCGCTTTTGGCAGTAAAATTTGGATATCTGCTGAGCCTATATGCGTGCTTTTAGCAAAGAAGACCGGCAAACCGGTAAAGCTTGAGTTAACTAAAGAAGAAGATTTCATTACGACGGAAAATAGGACCGCTTTTAAGTACAGTGCTAAATTAGGATTTAAAAACGATGGCACCCTAACAGCAGTGCAGCTGAAGGCGATAGTGGATGCCGGGGGTTATTCAAGCGGAGCCGTTCCGCCAGCGGCATGGTTTATGGACTCTGGTATGGGCCATTTGAGGTGTGCAAATAGAGCTGGAGAGGCAAACGTTGTTTATACAAATACCGTTATAACGGGCGCAATGCGAGGCATGGGAAACCCAGAGGCGATGTGGGGTATAAATCAATTGGTAGACCTTGCCGCAGAAAAGCTAGGCTTAGATCCTCTAGAACTCCATTTAAAAAATGCCAAAAAGGCCGGTGAACTGACGAATGGCCTTCCTATACAGAGCACGGCATTGGATGAATGTATTAAACTAGGTGCCGAAAAAATATGTTGGTATGCAAAGAGAGCAACAAAGAATAGCGGTGCGCGGAGACGGGGTGTGGGAATGGCGACTATGTCGCTTCCCAGTGGTGGTTATCCTGCTTTGGAGTACTCTAACGCCTTCATAAAGCTTAATGATGATGGCTCGGCTATCTTGATAGCACACCCTGTTGAGATGGGTACAGGGATCTCGGATGTCCTTACTCAAATTGCCGCCGAAGAGCTTGGGCTGTTTGCCCAAGATGTCCATCTATCTAGCGGAGACACGGATGTTACTATGTTCGACGTAGGCTCTTATGCGAGCCGCTCGGTCTATATGATTGGAAATGCGGTTTTAAGGGCCGCGCGTGAGGCCAAAGTTAAACTTCTGGAGCGTGCGGCCAAAACATTAAATGTACCCATCGGTGAGCTAGAGGTTAAAAATAAGCGTGTTTGTATTAAGGCAAATCCTGAAATGGGAGTTTCTATAGCTGAAGTGGTTTACGAAGCGACGTACAATTTTACCGGAAAATGTGAAGCTATGATAGGTAAAGGCTCTTTTGTACCTAACTCCATTTCCCCGACCACCGCGGCGTGCTTTGCTGAAACAGAAGTGAATATTGAAACGGGAGAGGTAAGCATAATAAGAATAGTGGCTGCTGTTGATTGTGGTAGAGCAATAAATCCAACTAATGTGGAGGGACAAATCGAGGGCGGAATAGTACAGGCCATAGGCTTTGCTTTAACAGAGAATAATGTTGTGGACAAAAAAACTGGTATCCCAATGAGCAGGGACTTCGAAGATTATAAGATATTATCGGCTCTTGATGTTCCGGATATCGAGGTAATTCTGGTTGAGAGGCCAGACCCGGCAGGCCCATTTGGAGCTAAAGGGGTCGGTGAAGCCGGTTTCATAGCCGTAGCCCCGGCTATAGCTAATGCTGTTTATAATGCGGTTGGGGTTCGAATAAATGACTTGCCGATGACACCTGACAAAATTCTTAAAGCTCTCAAGGACAAACGGGGCCAAGAAGCGATACAAGTTTAATTTTAGGAATTATGAGAAGGAGTTTTCACAATTATCAAGGAGGACTGAAAATGGAACGCTTGAGATTATCGTCTCTAATTTTGGGCTTACTGGTGTTGTGTTCTTTATTTTTCTCTTCTTTTTCGTTCGGGCAGACGCGTCCCGTTGAGCTCACTTTTTCGGGCCTGAGCCCTACCACTCACGCAAATTGTTTAATGAATAACGAATGGGCAAAGGAGATCGAGAAGAGGACAAACGGCAGGGTCAAGATCACGGTTTTTTGTGGTGGGACATTAACCTCCCCAGATAAGATTTATACTGGTGTGGTGAGAGGAATTTCAGACGCTGGGTACTCAGCTATGGGTTACTCCAGAGGAAAATTTCCTCTGACGGAGGTAATCGATCTACCTTTGGGTTACAAAAATGGGAGGGCAGCAACAAAGTTGATCAATGAATATTATCGGCGATTTAAGCCTAAAGAATTTGATGAGGTAAAAGTTATGTATTTTCATGCACATGGACCTGGGGTTCTCCATACGAAGGTGCCTGTGAGAAGACTTGAGGATTTAAAAGGGCTTAAGATTCGGTGCACCGGCTTGTCCGCAAAAGTGGTAGCAGCCCTTGGAGGAACCCCTGTGGCCATGCCGGTAAGTGAGGCTTATGATGCCTTAAGTAGAGGAGTAGTAGAAGGGACGATGCTCCCGCGTGAAACGCTCGAGGGTTATAGATTAGGAGAGGTGGTCAAATATACAACTGAAAATTTTGGTTCTGCTTATACTACCGGTTTCTTTACAGTTATGAACAAGGATAAGTGGAATGCTTTGCCCCCGGATATTCAGAAGATAATTGAAGGAATCAACGAAGAGTGGATTGACAAAACGGGAAGAATGTGGGACGAGATCGACAAAGCAGGAAGAGAATATATCCTAAAGAGGGGAAACCAGATCATATCGCTTTCAAAGGAAGAAGACGAGAGATGGGCAAAGGCGGTTAGACCTCTTCTTGACGACTACTTGAAGGATATGAAGGGAAAGGGTCTCCCAGGGGACGACGCTTTGAAATTCTGTCTAAATCAACTGAAGAAACTGCAGTAAGCTATTGTAAGCTATTGACTGATGAAGAGTAAGTGGGGAACAGATTTTCCCTTACTCTTCATCAGTAGAATCGGATATAGAGAGGGGTGAACCGTGGCCGGACTACTGAGTAAGGTAGAAAGAATAAGTCAATTCTTTAGTTCCATTTCATGGATAAGCCTCACATGCCTTATGCTTCTAACTATTGTCGATGTGATTTTGAGATCCTTCAGGAGACCCATAGTCGGCACATACGAGTTGGTAACTTTCTTAGGAGCCGTGGTAATAGGCTTTGCTATGCCTTTGACTTCTTGGATGAGGGGTCATATTTTTGTAGATTTCGTAATTCTGAAACTTTCTAAAACGGTAAGGGATATTTTCAACATAGCTACGAGAGGTCTGGTGATATTCTTCTTCCTTATGCTTGGGTGGAATATGTTCAAATATGCATGGTATTTCCAGAAATCAGGAGAAGTTTCCATGACCTTAAAGGTGCCCTTCTACCCTGTTGCCTATGGATTAGCGGTCTGCTGTTTTATCCAGTGCTTAGTATTGTTCTGTGATGTCATGAAAATATTTAAAGGGGAATACGATGCATGATGTCCTAGTTGGCGGTATAGCTCTGGTCATGGTACTATTAATGTTCCTGACAGGCATCGAATTAGGGTTCGCTATGGCACTGGTGGGTTTTTTGGGTTTCTGCTATCTTAAATCTTTCAATGCGGGTCTGAATCTTCTGGCAACGGATATATTCGATGCATTCGCTTCGTACGGCTTTACGGTCATTCCCTTGTTTGTCCTGATGGGTCAGGTTGCGTTCAATGCAGGGATAGCGAGGCGGTTGTATGATGCTTCTTATAAATTCATTGGCCACATTCCTGGGGGGCTAGCCATGGCTACCGTAGTCGGAGCCACTGCCTTCAAGGCAATTTGCGGTTCGTCACCAGCGACAGTCGCCACTTTTGCCAGCGTGGCGGTCCCCGAGATGGAGCGGCATAATTATAGCAAAAAACTATCCACCGGGATCGTGGCTTCAGTCGGGACTTTAGGTATACTTATTCCTCCAAGTGTCACTCTCATAATCTTTGGCATGATTACTGAGATATCCATTGGCAAATTGTTTCTGGCCGGTATCATTCCCGGGTTGCTGATTTCTTTCTTCTTTATATTAATAATATACGTTTGGTGTAGAATCAATCCATCACTAGGGCCCAAAGGTGAAAAATCGACTTGGAAAGCAAGGATTGCATCTCTTCCAGAGGTAAGTTGGGTTGTTATTATCTTCATCTTAGTTATTGGTGGACTAATGAAAGGCTTCTTTACTCCAACAGAGGCAGGAAGCGTTGGAACGGGTGCCGTGATACTTTTAGCTGTTGCAAAGAGAGATTTAGATTTTAAGGGGTTCATTAAATCGGCAGAGGAGTCTGTCCGGACTGCATGTATGGTACTGATGTTAATAGCAGGTTCCAGTATCTTGGGCCATTTTCTTACTGTGACTAAAATTCCGATGATAGCTGCGGATTGGGTTGTACAGCTCCCTTTAAACCGTTACATTATTATGATCCTTATCTCACTCGTTTATCAAACTGGGGGTTCTTTTATCGATGATCTTGCATTCATGATTCTTGCTACTCCCATTTTCTTTCCCGCTGTTATCAAACTGGGTTTCGACCCAATATGGTTCGGTATAATGATTGCTATTACGGTTATGATTGGTACTATAATTCCTCCTGTTGCTATCTGTGTCTTTGTGGTAAAAAATATTACCAAGGTTCCATTTGGTGTGATCTACAGTGGGGTATATCCCTTTTTAATCAGCCTGATCGGTGTTGGAATTCTGTTATTTCTATTTCCTCAAATTGCCCTTTGGCTTCCTACGTGGCTAATGGGTAATTGACATAGAGTTGAGAATTCAAATTCAGCTTCATCAATATGGGAAGCTGATAAACGGCGGTATGGTTCAGTATGATCAAAGAGCTGAATTGGCTTAGAGTTAAAAATGGCGTAGTTTTAAGTTTGAGATAATATGTCTGCAAAAGTTGTCAATGCTATCAAAAGAGGAAGAGATGATACCAAATCTGTCTGCATTCGAATACGTGCAGGCCAATTCAATAGAACAAGCCTGTAATCTTCTCGCTGGGTTAAAAAAAGAAGGTCGCGTTATCGCGGGGGGGACCGATTTACTGGTTCGAATGAAGCATAGAGCCTCAATTCCCGAATTTCTCTTGAGTCTGAATGGAATTCAGAATCTTGATAGAATTGAAGAGAGTGAAGACGAAGTAATTATTGGTGCCCTCACTAAACTACATAAGATCCAGCATTCCTGCATTGTAAGAGATAATTTCCTTTTGCTCTCGGACGCTGCAGGCAAGGTGGCTCACCAATTAATTAGAAACATGGGAACTATTGGTGGCAATATCTGCTTAGACGCAAGGTGTGAATATTATACCCATTCGCATATATTCGGGCTTGAGTATTGGCCCAAATGTTTTAAAAGAGGGGGAGAGTTTTGTCACATAATGAAAAAAGGGAGGTACTGTTACGCACGTTTTTCTGCTGATACTGTTCCTGCGCTAGTGGCGCTGAATGCTAGAGTAACAATCGTAAGTCATCGAAGCCAAAGGAGCATCCCTCTGGAGGAGTTTTATACCGGTCGGGGTCACCCTGTAAACATCTTGCAGCCCGATGAAATTTTAACAGAGATTCGTGTTCCAAAATTGTATTCAAAATGGAAAGGAGTTTATTTTAAGTACAGTTGCAGAAAGGCTATCGATTATCCTGTTGTAGGAGTAGCAGCCCTCGCAGATATGAGCGGGGGCGTTTGTAAAGAGATTAGGATTGTAGCGGTTTCTGTTGCTTCTTCTCCTGTAAGGATGAAAGAGGTTGAAGATATGTTAAGGGGAGTTCGATTGAGTGATCACGTCATTAGCGAGGCTGAGAGGATAGCTATTCAGGGAATAAGTCCCATTCCTCACCATGGGGATTCCCCAAGATACATCAGGACAATGCTTGGTACTTTTATTAAGAAAGCGCTACTTCAGATCATTGATTAGCCGTTGCCTTTTGCTGTATGAATACGCATACTGCCATTTTTCCAAGCCTATGTTTATTCATATATTCTGAGTGAATATGGCGGCTAACTTTATAATTGTTATTCATTAGGAGGGTTTATGCGAAAGGAAGGGGAAAAGAAATATTGGGATGAGAAATTTGAGACGATGCCAATAGAGGAGATGAAAGAGTTTCAATTAAGTCATCTGAAGAAGACATTGGAATGGGTATACGGAAGGGTGCCATTTTACAAAAATAGGTTTGATCAGAATGGAGTCAAACCTGAGGATATCAGGGCTTTGGAGGATTTATCTAGACTTCCTTTCACAGCCAAGACCGACCTGAGAGACAACTACCCCTTTGGGCTCTGTGCGGTTCCGCTTTCGGAGGTTATCCGCATTCATTGTTCTTCCGGGACGAGTGGAAAGCCGATCACCGGTCCTTATACAGCGAATGACCTTGAACAATGGACAGAATGCATGGCTCGTGACCTTTATGCAGCGGGGATTCGTTCAGGTGATATTTGTCAGAATGCGTATGGAATAGGTCTTTTCACGGGTGGTATGGGCTTCCATCAGGGGGCGGGGCGTATTGGTTGCGCAGTCATTCCTACCTCTTCAGGTCAGACGGAACGGCAGGTCATGATCATGAAGGATTTTGGTGTTACCGCTCTTTTTTGTACCCCTTCGTATGCTCTGACCATTGCCGAGAAGGCGGATGAGATGGGTGTGAGGATCAAGAATCTACCTCTTCGGGTTGGTCGCTTTGGTGGAGAACCATGGTCGATTGAAATGAGGGAAGAGATCGAGCAGCGGATGGGAATCAAAGCAATTGAAGGCTATGGGCTGACGGAATTTGGTGGCCCGGGTACTGCGAATGATTGCCTGGAACAAAATGGCCATCATATCAACGAAGACCATTTTATTCCAGAGATCATTGATCCAGTGACTCAAGAGGTTCTTCCTTTGGGAAGTAAGGGAGAACTGGTGTTGACCGCGATTCAACGAAGAGCCATGCCACTGATTCGTTTTCGCACTGGAGATATCACCTCGCTGAAGAGGGAGAAGTGCAAGTGTGGAAGAACTCTCATCAAAATGACCAAAGTGTTGGGTCGAAGTGATGATATGCTAATCATTGGGGGGGTGAATGTTTTTCCTTCGCAGATTGAAAGTCTGCTTTTAAGTATGGAAGAGGTTGAGCCTCAATATGTAATTATTTTGAGGAAGAAGGGGTATTTGGATCAACTTCATGTAGATGTGGAGGCGAAGAAAGAGGTTTATGATCTAGGTCCCCAGAAAGTTGCTGAGGTGGAGAAGAAGATTGAAGCGAAAATTCGGGGGATGATCGGCATTAGTGTTAAGATAAGATTGCTGTCTCCAAAATCGATGGCCCGAAGTGAAGGTAAGCGTAAACAGGTGATCGATGAACGTAAACTTTAGGACTCTCAGCTGAATTATTCAGGCGCATATGTAGAATTCCGCACCTATCACGTTTCAAAAATCATAGATGGGTGACAAGGACGAAGGGGATGAGCGAACAGACGTTGCCAAGGCTTTCTAATATTGCAAAGATAGTAGGAGTTGAGGAAGCAATTTTGTTACAGCTCCTTGCCAAAATGCTCCCCCAAAAGTGGGTATTAAGTAATAGGGCAATTGACTCCACCTGTTCCTACCGAGTGTGCGCGTACTTGCCACCTGCGATAGTTTTGTAGAGTGCGGCTCAACCAGCATAGCTTGCTGGAGTAGCCGCCAAAACAACTTGCCTCGTGAGGCAGATGTGCGGCGGTTGAAACGAAATGTGAATTCATCAAGGTAGTAATCGAGATGCTGTTGATGGATGGAGAAGGTTCCTGTTAATAATCTACTTAACGGTTGTTAGATTCGAGTCTGTTACCCAGTAAGGCGTGCGTTGACGAGCCCCCGGGGGGGGCGACGCTAGCCTGATAATCTCCACGAGGGACTAAGGAGGCGCTATGGTTCGGTACGAGTACTATAAGCCCGGCACGATCCCGGAGGCCATCGGCCTCATGGGGCGCTTTAATAACGAGGCAGCCTACATCGCCGGAGGGACCGACGTGATGGTGCTCCTCCGGCAGAAGAAGCTCATGCCGAAGGCGCTCATATCGCTCCGGAACATAAAGGAGCTCGCCGCCTTCGACGGCTATATCATCGGCGCCTGCGTCACCCACAGCCAGATCGAGAGGGACGACCGTATAAAGAAGCGCCTCTCGGCCCTCCATGATGCCGTCTGCAACCTGGGCTCGGTCCAGATAAGGAACGTCGCGACCATAGGGGGCAACGTCTGCAACGCCGCTCCTTCGGCGGACACGGCCTGTCCCCTCCTTGTCCTCGACGCGGAAAGCCTCATTGTGGGGCCGGGCGCTGAAAGGCGGGTCGCCATGGACGACTTCTTCGTCGGGCCCGGGAGGACAGTCCTCGCGAAGGGCGAGATCCTGAAAGGCTTCATGATGCCCGCCTTCGGGGAGGCGACTGGTTCAGCGTACATAAAGCACACGAGAAGGAACGCCATGGACCTGCCGATCATAGGGATAGCGGCGAGGGTCACGGTGAATAAGAGCGACCTTAGATGTAAGGACATACTGTGCGGTACCGCGCCTGCGTCAGAGATACTCGCCCATTTCGGCGACGAGGAGTTGCGCTGTGAGGACTTGCGCATAGCCATGGGCGTCGTGGCGCCGAGGCCGATAAGGGCGAAAAAGGCGGAGGCGATGCTCGCCGGAAAGGTTATATCGGCCGAAACGGTTGCCGCCTGCGCGGAGACGGCCGCATCCGAGGCCTCCCCGAGGGACAGCGTCAGGGGCGAGGCATGGTACCGAAGGGAGATGGTGAAGGTCCTCGTCCAGAGGGCCATCATGAAGGCGATCGACCGCATAGTCCGCCCGGACGCTGAGGTCTATCCGGACAGGCTCTGGTGAGGGGGACGAGATGAAACAGGAGCTATCTTTCTTTCTGAATGGCGAAGCTGTCAAAGTAGAGGTTGAGCCGGAGCGGACGCTCCTTTATGTCCTAAGGGAGACATTCGGCCTGAAGGGGACGAAGGAGGGGTGCGGGTACGGAGAGTGCGGGGCCTGCACGGTGATCGTCGAGGGGAAGGCGGTTAACTCGTGCATCTTCCCCGTCATGGAGGCGGAAGGCAGGAGCGTCATCACCATCGAGGGTCTCCTCGCGAAAGACGGGAGCCTCCATCCGCTCCAGCAGGCCTTCGTAGACCACGGGGCGGTCCAGTGCGGTTTCTGCTCCCCGGGCATGATCATGTCCGCCTATACCCTCCTTTCCGATAACCCCCATCCGACGGAAGACGAGATCAGGGACGGCATAGCGGGAAACCTTTGCCGGTGCACGGGCTACGTCCAGATAATCGAAGCCATCAAGGCTGTGAGCGCGAGGGAGGTGAAATAGACATGGAACTTACTGCCGTTGGAAAAAGGATTTCCAAAAAGGACGCCCCTTCCAAAGTAGCGGGAAGCGCAGCGTTCATCCAGGACGTTTCCCTGCCGGGTATGCTCTATGGCAAGATCCTCTATAGCAGGTATCCCCACGCACGCATAAAGAACATAGACATAACCAAGGCGCAGAGCCTGCCGGGTGTGAAGGCCGTCCTCACGGGCGCGACGGGTGAGCGAGGGCGCCCGAAGGGTGCATCAATCCAGACAGATTCCTCTCGGAACTCCTCAAGAGAGGGGCTAAGATACATCAACGGAAACGATAAAATCCATGCTTAAACTATAACTTATTAACGAGGAGGGGTTATGTCAGAATTGAATCCTTTTGTAATCGCGCAGCAGCAGCTCGACTTTGCAGCGGAGAAGCTGGGCCTGGATCAGGCTACCCACGAGTTCCTCAGGTGGCCCCAAAGAGAGCTGAAGTGCATATTCCCTGTCCAGATGGACGATGGGAGTATGAAAATATTCCACGGCTACCGGGTCCAGTATAACTATGCCCGGGGGCCTGCGAAGGGGGGGTTGAGGTGGCATCCCGATGAAACGATCGACACTGTTCGGGCCCTGGCAGCATGGATGACCTGGAAAACCGCTGTAGTAGACATCCCCCTCGGCGGGGGGAAGGGCGGGGTGACCTGCAACCCGAAAGAGATGTCCAACGCGGAGAGGCAGCGCCTCGCCAGGGGCTATATGCGCACGATGGCAAGTTCCATATCTGTATCCAAGGACGTACCTGCGCCGGACGTCTATACCGACCCTCAGATCATGGCATGGATGATGGATGAATATGAGACCCTGGCCGGAGAGCACCACCCGGGCTGCATCACTGGAAAGCCGCTCTGTCTCGGGGGGTCTGCGGGAAGGAGCGATGCAACGGCGCGCGGCGGGATTTATGTGACCAGAGAGGCGGCCAAAGTCCTGGGGATCGATCTTCGTCAAAAGACAATGGCAATCCAGGGCTTCGGTAACGCAGGTCAGAATGCGGCCCTCCTCGGGAGCCAGATACTGGGACTTAAGCTCGTGGCGGTATCGGACTCGAAGGGAGGCATCTATAACGAGAACGGAATCGACCCTGCGAAAGTGGTAGACTATAAGGTGAAGACCGGGAGCCTCCAGGGGTTTCCGGAGGCGGATGCCCTGACGAATGAAGAGCTTTTGCAGTTGAAAGTGACGGTGTTGTTCCCTTCGGCCCTCGAGAGTTGCATTACCGCTTCAAACGCCGCAAAGGTCCGGTGCGCGATCTCCTGCGAGCTGGCGAACGGGCCGACGACCCCGGAGGCCGATGAGATACTCTATCGGAACGGCGTGTTCGTGTTGCCCGATTTCCTGGCGAATGCAGGCGGTGTGACGGTCTCCTATTTCGAACAGGTACAGAATGCCTCAAACTTCTACTGGACCCTTGAGGAGGTCCACAAAAGGCTCGATGAAAAGATGACTTCCGCGTTTCACGGGGTCTACGACATGTATACCAAAGAAAAAATCAACATGAGACAGGTAGCCTATCTGGTCTCGGTAGCGCGAGTGGCCGAAGCGTGCAAGCTGAGGGGCTGGGTGTAAAGCTAATCCCTTAGAGAACCGATCTTATGGGCGGACCCTGGTGCATTTTCAAGATATACAACCTTAACAGGAAAAAGGCGCAATTCCCCAAGCTCGCCGGGCTGATCAACGTCACGTTCCTGGAGGTCCTCGAACAGCGGGGCGTAACCACAAAAGAGAATGTGCGCGAAGTCGCCGCCGAATGCCTGAAGGCGGACGGGCTCGAGGCTACCGAGGAGAACCTGCGGGAATATTCGGAGGCCCTAGTCGACGCCTATACGGCCAATGCGCTGGCCCCTTCGGAAATAGACAACTACATCAACCTTGCCCGGAAAAGGGAGAAGGCCCAGATGCTCTCGAAGGTGGTAAACCGGGACCAGGCAACGTCCATGGAGATTTACAAAGCCCTCCGCGAGCTCTGCGAGATCCCGCAGGGCGAGGTCTACCTGTCTCCCGACGAAGCCGTAGGCATCCGGGTGGCGCTGTTGAGCCGTTTCTTTTCCTCCCAGCTTTCTTTTGTCTCCCTCGCGAAAAACCATATCGTCTACAGGGACATAGACAGGATACTTCAGAGGACCCTGTGGAGCCGAAAGCGGCCGGGAAGGCTAGGGGGAAAGGCCGCGGGAATGAACCTCGCCAGGGCAATACTTTTACCGACCCTGGCAGAGAAGGACCCGGAGCTTGAGAAATATGTCCGCACCCCGGATACCTGGTACCTCAATTCGGGGGTCTTTTCCGAATTCCTGGACCGGAACAACCTTTACTGCTTCCGCACGTTCAAATACAAAGACCAGGAAGCGATAGAACAGGAATCGAACCGGGTGGAAGAATTGTTCCAGAGCGCTACCTTTGCACCCGAGGTGGTTGAGGACTTCCGTAAGATCCTGAGGGAGATTGGAGAGCATCCGATCATCATCCGCTCTTCGAGCATGCTCGAAGACAGCTTCGGCCTCGCCTTCGCCGGTAAGTACCTCTCCGTTTTTTTGACAAACCAGGGAGACCTCGAGACCCGCCTGAGCGGGTTCATCCACGGCATGAAGCGGGTCTTCGCCAGTACTTTCGCCCCCGACCCGATCCATTACCGCCTCGATCACGGGCTCCTCGATTTTGACGAGCGCATGGCCATGATGGTGCAGAAAGTGGTGGGTCGGAGATTCGGCAGGTATTTCTTCCCCTTTGCCGCAGGGGTCCTTTTCTCCCGCAATGTTTATGCTTGGACCCCGAGGATCAGGAAAGAAGAGGGACTGGCCCGGCTCGTCTTCGGGCTGGGAACGAGGGCGGTGGACCGGGTAGGCTCCGACTACCCCCGGATGATCCCCTTGAGCCATCCCCTTCTACGACCGGAGTTGACCTCCTCCCAGATCGAGAAGTACTCCCAGAGGCAGGTGGACGTTCTCAACCTGGAGAGTGGCCGCCTGGAAACGGTGGATTTCATGACGTTAAAAGCGGAGACGGACCATCCTGATCTCTATTACGCAGTCTCCGTGAATAGAGACGGCCAGCTGAGCGCACCCCATTTCAGGAGCCAGGACCTCGACGAAGGCAACTGCTGCCTGACCTTCGAGAACCTCCTGCAAAAGACGCCTTTCGTCGGCCTGGCAAAAAAGATCCTCTCGAAAGTCGAGGCTGCATACAAAAGGCCGGTTGATATCGAGTTTGCCTGGGATGACGGCCATTTCTACCTCTTGCAGTGCCGGTCGCTTTCCGTTCGGTCGGAGCCGGAGCAGGTGGTCCTTCCCCCCGACATTCCCACGGACAACATCCTTTTCAGGACGCATGCGGGACTCGTAAACGGTATAGTGGAGGACATGGACTACATCGTCTATGTGGATCCCAGGGCCTACGACCTGCTGCCGACCTTCGAGCAGAAGATGGAGATCGCCAGGGCCGTCAATGTTCTGAACAGGCAGCTTGCCGGCAATCGCTATGCGCTCATGGGACCCGGACGCTGGGGCAGCAATGATATCAACCTTGGGATCAAGGTAACCTATTCCGATATAAGCAAGGCCAGGCTGCTCGTAGAAGTGGCTTTCGCGAGGGAAGGGTATACACCCGAGGTCTCTTACGGCACCCACTTCTTCCAGGACCTGGTAGAGGCGAACATCATGGTCGTCCCGCTCTTTCCGGAAAGTCCCGGGGCGCTTCTCAATGAGGGTTTTTTTCTGGGAAGCAGGAATGTCCTTCGAGAACTCGCGCCGGAGGTGCAAGACTGCGAGGGCGTCGTAAGGGTCATAGACGTGCCTTCCGCATGCTCCGGTCATCTCTTTCACGTTTACCTGAATTCCGAAGCCCAGGAAGGGATAGGTTTTCTCGCGCCCGTGAAGAGGCAAGATCGACTTCAACAACAAGGAGACTTTCGATGAAAGAGGCGAAAAAGCTGAACATAACAAAGAGCCTTGCCCTTTACGAGAAGGCGAAAACATTGGTCTCCGGCGGCGTCCTCGGCGCAATAAAGCCGACCGACTTTATCATGGGAGAATACCCGATCTTCCTCGAGTACGGGAAAGGTTGCCGGCTGACCGACGTGGACGGGAACGAGTATATCGACTTTCTTTGCGGGTTACGGGCCGATTATCCTTGGCCACAGGGAAGATGAAGTCGATGACGAGGTGATAAGGCAGATAAAGGACAAGGATTTCTGCTTCAGCCTCACCCAGCCGTACCGGAACGAGCTTGCGAAGAAACTGACCAAATTAATGCCCCGCGCAGGCGGGGCGCCACGCACTATCCTGGGCGAATGGGCATACCATGAGGCGAAGGCGATGCCCAGCCGCAGGCCACCTGGTCAAAAGGGCTGCCAGCGCGTCCATGCACATGCGCAAAGTTGTATGTAGACTGAAAAGAAAATCGGCTCATTTGCAAAAAGGCTTTTTCAGCCCGTCGTCATGAGACGAGACCGCAATAGAGACTCTACTTCTTTTGACCCTTCTGAAAAGTCCAGGTTTTGGAAGAACTCCTCCCTTTTCACATCCCTGGCCGCGCGGAACAGGCCGACGGCTGTCGCACAGACCTTTCCCGAATCGTCCTCTATGCTCCCGGAGACATGGTAGCTTCTACGGTCGACGCCTCGATATCTCCCGGTGGCTCTATATGCTTTACCACAAAAAACGGTCTTTCGGAATTCCACATCCATTTTCTGCGTGACGCATATCGCTCCAGTTTCCATCAAGATCGTCCACCACATGATCTCATCGAGGATGCCGCTCACGATGCCGCCGTGCACGACGCCGCCAAAGCTCTGAAATACGTCACTGGCAACGAAGTCGCACGAACAGACAGCCTCGGCATACTCGATTCTGAGGCGCAACCCATTCGAGTCCCGGCCGCAGAAAAAGCACTTCTCGTAACCCGGCAAAAGTCCCAACCGACCCCTCCTTTACCTTCATGTAGAATTCGTGGAGCTTTCCGCTCATTCAATGTTTTGCCATTACGAGGAATTATAGCACAGAGGCGGTGACGGATAGTATCCTCTTCATGTTGCCCTTCAGCTTCGTCACCTGGTCGGTGAGCCTCTCCCTTCTGCGGGCCAGGTCCCGAAGCTCCATCAGATCGGCCGAGAATGTTTGCTTCTCCAGTACTTCTCGCCTTAGCATAAGGAACCTGGCAATGGTAAGGGCGTCCTTCTTGTCCGTCTTCGTCTTTCTCAGCTGTAGCTTCACGAAATTGGAGATAAGAAGAGGATTAATGATGACAACCTTGTACCCTTTTGCGGTAAGATATGAGAAGAGGGCTATGTGATAACAGGCCGTGGATTCGAGGCCGAGAAGCAACGAGGGTTTCATCTTCAGATGAACGATCAGTTTCTCAAACCCCTTCCTGTCCATAGTGGCAGTGAGGGAAAATACCTTCTCTCCCTCCTCTCCGATACCGCACGCGTCAAACTTGTCTTTCGATACATCGATCCCAACGAACAGAGCCATACAAACCTCCTCGATCAAGAAACGGAAAAGCGGGATTGCCTCCGGCCAAGCCTCCATGGTCACGAGGGCTCAAAGGCCCAATCAACATATCAGGGCTCCAGGAGGCGGGGGACAGACTGAAATAAGGGTTCGGCGACCCAGGAAGTACTAAGTCCCCCCGCCT